>ULPC01016164.1_pt1 | contig 109241 bp, 114 predicted proteins | sample 1953181 | NCBI WGS metagenome assembly ULPC01 (sample SAMEA4835620, study PRJEB28245) | human gut metagenome | biome: gut microbiome; material: fecal sample | place: Denmark | collected 2008
AAAAAAAGCCCCTCATGTGAGGGGCTAGTGATTAATTGAAACGTTTGGGCATCTTCTTTTTACGCTTCAAGCACGCGAGCAGAATAGCCAACTCGTCCTGTGCGTCTGATAGTGCCGTGTGCTGCTCGATATACTTATCATCGCCCGTAAGATACTGATATACAGCTTCGGCGGTAACGCGCGGCTTGCCCGTTGTCGTGACCAAACCACGACCCTCGCACCATGCGCGGTACTTTTTAGTTGCGCAAATCGTGGTCTGAGCATAGCGCATAATATCGCGCCATTTGGTGCCGTAAGGCAACGCCCACTCTACGAAACCGTTTGACGCTTGCGCAACGCTAGAATTAAGAGCGTCGGCATCGAATCGGGCGTTATATGCCCAAATGTCGCGCACGCCATAGGTGCGAATATCGCCCCGCAGGGTTTTCAGCGCGTCTCGAGTCGTCATAAGTTTGCAACCGTTGGCAAGTTCGGCGTAATATTGCGGCAACTTGTCGGCATAGTAAGCAGATCGCATCAGCGCCGCATCGTTGAACGTATCGGCAATGATGACGCGGTTCTGATAGTAACCCGCGCCCGTGGCATCAGCCACGATATAGCCTAGGTCGTAGACGCTTGCACCCACGCCGAATCGTGCGGCGTTTTCCCTGCCCGTGTTCGTGGCTTCCGTGTCAAGAACGATGAACTTTTTCATGTCATTTCTCCTTAAAGAATTCCGAACATGTAGCGGGCTACGGCAAAAAAGACAATCGCAAAAATAAACGCGTTGATCGTTCTTCCGATCAGGCCGCCAACTAGCGCGCCGAGCATTTCCAACGTAGTCATATCTTCCCAGTTTTTCATCTTTCCTCGCTTTCGTCGTGTTTTTCCTGACGCAAATAATAGTAGCACTATAGGCGGGGCGCGTCAACTATCTTTTTTGAGAATAATAGTGTTACGTTTGCGGCGGTAGCGTAACACTTTAGTTTGTCAACCCAGGCATAATAAAAAAGTTTTGTCAAATCGAGAATTTTTGCATATTTTAAGGCATTTTATGCAAGTTAGACGCGGAAAACAAACGAAAACACGCGTTTGACCAGGCAAAACACAACTTTTTGCGTTTGTCAAGGACTTTTTTGATACATTTTAGTGAATATTGATACATTTTTTAAGGTTTAGTACACAAAATCTCCACATTTTCCGCAGAAAAATAATATTGTGGAATTTTCTCCACAACTCTTGACAAACAACGCACTTTGTGCGTTGTAGCTGCGTGTTTTTTTCGTGGAAACGAAAAAACACGCTTGACAACAAGTTTTCGCTAGTGTAAACTGTGGTTACAGTGGGAGAGTATTATTAAAATAAGTTAGCCAAGGTTAACTTTTGGGAATTGTGAATTTTTTGTGGCGGGAAAAATTTTACAAAAAAATGCTTGACAACGCCGTTCGCATGTGTTAAAATTTTTCGCCCAACCTCGGCTCTGCTCCTAGCGTAGCACCTGGGGTTTTGGCGCGCGAGCGGACGAAACCCACGCGCCCAGGATAGTTACCATCTGATGTGAATAATACTTGCCCCGTCGGCCCAATCGCAACATAGGCGATAGCCTAGTTTTTTCATTTCCTGTTTGTACTCTTTACGGACTTCGCGGGGGGTAAAACCATGCCAAACAACTGTGGCATTAAACTCCCCTTGAGTTATTGCCGATAGAATTTCACAATGCGATTTTTCGCAAAGGCCGCGAGTGGTCACGGCTTTCTTTTCTGCATACTTTTCTGCCATCATTCTAGCACTAGTAGCATACAACATTTTAGCCCACCTCCACAATGACGACCTTGTAACCGCTCACGATCAGAGCGAGTGCATAGAGTTGCGCAGCGATGCGCAATTGAAATAGTTTGGTGTGCGCAAACCCGTTCAAGCAGATAGCGGAAACAGCGAACATTTTAGAAACCTCCCAGCAGATAGAATACAATCAGCCCAGCGGTCAGTGCGGTCATGGCAACATCTTTAACAACGTCCGCAGCAGGACGTTTCAAAACAACGTCACGAATAACGGCGATGCAGTTTGCTACTAGCCAAACCCCTTGCCCCAGCAGATACGATGCCCCGATCACACACTGTCCCGCGATCGTTAACGCAAGATTCAAGTATTGCGCTTGCGTCCAAACCTGCGCCCAGATGCTTGGGCGTTCCTGCGTTTCCCGCACGTTTGTTATTTCCTGCACTTGTCGCACTTTCTATTCTTTCTTTCGTGTTCCGTTCCGATAGGAACATTATAAGAGATATCCCACGATAGCGCAAGCGTTACGCCGCAACTTTTTGCAAGATATTCTCTAGTTGCTCCATCATGCGGCGGCTGTCGCTTGCGTCGATGGTAGCGCCCAGCGTCCACGTTTGCCGAACTGCGCTACTGTCATCGACCAAAACACTGTGCTTGCATTTCGCAACGCGGTGTTTAGGCGTGCCATACTTTACCACGTGGAACTCATCAAACGTCAAACCGTAGCGCTTGCACCATGCCATTTTAACGCGTTTCACTCCGCGCGTGTATTCCGTCGTCCCGTCCATTGCGCCCCACGAAATAACGCCCACGGTAACGCCCGCACTGCGCAGCTTTGCAATGATAGCCGCTAGCCGCACCATATCAACTAGAGGGGTTGCGTCTGCGTAGGGTGACGCATCTTCCGCACGTAGTTTACTTTCCCAGCCCTCCACATTGTACAAGTTCGCAAGGGTACCGTCGAGGTCGAAATATACTGCTTCCATTCTAACTCCTAAAAAGTAACAGCAACGATACTACCCAGGATAGGCAACAGTGCGCAAAACGCGCCCAGCGCTAGGCGTTCCCAGGTGGGCATGTAAAGAATACGCTCGTCGGTGGTGAGGTCGTCGCGTTTCATCTTTCATCCTTTCAATTTTCGTTTTCAAAACTGATAAAGTAATAGTACACGATACTCTACTGAGGAACGCCCAGAAATTTCATTTTCAAGAAACCTACACAATTTTCATTTTCAACTTTTTTCATTTTAGATATTGCATTTTCGTTTCCGTTCCTGTAATATACTTATCAGAGAGAACGGAGGTGAGCAAGTTGGACAACTAAAGCAACATACCAGGGACCAAGGGTCGATCCTCCACAGGCCAGGTTTCCTGTCGGACGGGGTTCCAGAAGTGTAGCATAAAAAATATGTTTTTTTGTTGGGTTTTAGGAATTAGGACTTGACAAAAATTTTTTTATTTTTTTAGAAAAAGTACTTGACAACCCCTCGCAGACGTGGTAAAATTTTCTGCCCATGCTCGGCCTTGACTGTCTGCGGCCTTTTACTACCTTGTTATTACTAAAACAGGGGATGGAATAACTCCATCCCCTTTTCTATTTTATTCCCACACAGTCACCACTTGGCACGTTTTCCTGCTTTCAATGCGGACACGATAAAGCTTCAAGACAACGCCATTCGCCGCCGCTTCGGCTTCGCACATATCAATAGCCTTTTGCTCCTTGTTAAACCAGCGTTGTTCCCCCTCAACATCAACAACCCATTTCACGTTTTCATCATCGGGTTCGTTTAACGGTTTGCCGCACATCGGGCAATAGTTGAAATGATAATAACCTCGGAAACGGTTGCCACAAACGTCCTCCACAGAAACGCTAACCTTACCGTCAGGATAGATCAACGTTTCGAAACCGTTCCGATCAGTGCACAGCTCCAACCCGCAACCATCCGGCAGCCGCTCGTCGCAATACTTACACATGTTTTACCCCTTTCTTTTGGAGTGGTGAGGCTTTGCGCCCCACCCCTTACCTTTATTCGCCCTCGAAAGAATAGTCATAATCGCGTGCGAGGTCTTGCATTGCTTCTATTAGTTCACTGTTTAGCAGATACCTTGACAGAGCGTCCAACACTGCCCATTCGCCCAGATAATCCGCCAAGTCACACATCATATCATAGCCGTTCATTTTAGTCCTCGCTTTCGTCGTCGTCAAACGGAAGATCATTTTCCCATGCAATGTATTCCACTGCGTTCTCAAGTTGCGAGATGGGAATATAGCCAAGCAACTCTGCAAGTAGGCCATCTGCGCCCAGACACTCCGCTAGGCGATCCAACTTTCCCCAAACGTCCATAGTCTTGCCCCTTCTGTTTTGTCACGTCCTGTTTGTTTTTCAAGGTGCCTTGTCTTTCGACACTGATATAGTACCATGCTTTCCGTTCGGCGTGAGCGGGAATAGCTGTCTCCACAAAACCTCCACAAGCCAATAGATAAAAAATACCCCGCCTTACGACGGGGTATGTTGCCTACCATTCTTCAATGTAGGCGTGCGGGTCAATCGCCCCGCCGCTCTCCCAACCCCTTGCGACCTCTTCCGCTTCCTCGCGGGTGTCGCAAACCTGGCCAAAACTGTACTCGTGCGGCTTGCCGTTAAGGAGCTGAGTAGCGACCATGAGAACGCGGAACATCTGGACTCCTTTCGGTTGCGTCTTCCCTTGCGGATTAACCTTAGTCTACACCATCTGCAGGAGGAACGCAAGTGATTGTTTTATCTTCACAAAACCTCCACAGGGGCCGGCGTTGTGGGATTCTCCACGGAAAATCCACAATTCGGGGTTTCCCAGAGCAACTTCCCCGCCAAAGTCAATTTTCCAAAAATATTATGGCGCTAGCGCCAATACTTTATTAGCCATCACTCGGCTACCGTCTCTAAAATAAACCATCTTGGGAGTGGTGCTAACTACATACTTCTTCTCACCATTATACTCCACGCAGGTGTCTGGCCGCACAACCTTACCATTTCTATCGTGCGGAGCCGCTACTTTACCTTTGCCCGCACTCTTCCTACCTTTATCCACTCTCTTGGATTGCACTTCTGGGATTTTATAAGAGTAGGAGTCCCTACTAGGAGTAGTGTTTTCAAACAGGCCATATGTACTTCTAACCATATATTGAAAACTTCTATTGCGCATATGCGTGCAAAAACTACTTGCAAATCCCATCTTTAATGTCCTCCAATGTCTGACCTAGAAGAGTTCCAAAGAATGTAATTAGATAAACAAACCAAACTAAAAACAGATATTCTTCAGGAACGGCTAGCACAAATAATACACTTGCGACGATACCAGATAGTATAGCACTAAAATAATTCATTTCTTTCCTTTCTCTTTACAGGTATATTATACCATATATCATTTATTTTATCAAGAAAACATTTCATGGATAGATTTTGGGCAAGGAAGTGTAATTTACCTAAAAGAATTTTAAAATATTTTAAGAAAAGGTATTGACTAGGTGATTACCCAGGTGCTATAATCTAAGAATAATGCAATTTACTTTATAGAAAGGTAAAAATATTGAAACTTGATTATAGTTTAAAAACTCCAGAAGAACGCATTGCGTATGTAAATAATCTTCTAGAGAATACTCCTGCGGAACAACTTAGATCACAATACCTCACTTACATGAGCGATTATATTCTATTTGTAGCAGATAAAAACCAAACCAAGAAAGAATACAAAGAAACCCATCCAATAGTAACAAAGAACAGAGAAGTTACTATCAATAAGCGTCAAGTATCCTTTGAAGAAATTATCTCCACCTTAGAAAATGGAGAAGATGGTTTATATGCGCGAATAACAAATGATAAAAATCAGATCATGGACAGAAAAGAAAAAATCACTTCAGAAGACAAAGAAGAAATTCCTGGTTTGCGGGAAAATTTAGAATTGATTGAAAAGTTAAAGAAGCAATTTGATGCGGCAACAGGTCAAAAGCGATATTCACTAAAGAAGCAAATCATTGAGACTTGGCAGCAAATCTACATTCTAAAAGCTTCAGCCAAGTCAAGTCCTGCATCAGGAAGAGTTTCCAATCAAATTAAAAATATGGCACATGTTTCTCTAGAAGAAAACATTTATCTCGATGAAAACGATATGCCGCACTCAGATGGTCTAATTACACTATTCAACCCTGCACATGTATCATTCCTTCTATGCTATTATTCTCAACTAAAACAGGAGTGCGCAGAAGATTTAATGTCAGACATGCATTACTTACTCTTGGATTTAGAAGATTTAGTATATAAGACTTTGCGGGACGAACCAATTCTATTTGATTTAGTAATTTGGAAGATTGATGGCCGCACCAATGAAGAAATCCAAAAGCTAATGGAATCCCACTATGGAATTCAGCACAACGAGCAATACTTTTCAACACTGTGGCGTAAACGAATCCCTAAGATGCTTGCGGAACAAGCGTCCAAGGATTGGTTAGTCTGGTATTTTACAAATGTTGAGTATGGTGTATGGAAAAAGTGCGGGAGGTGCGGGGAAACGAAGTTAGCACATCCACTATTCTTCTCTAAGAATACTTCTGATGATGGTTTTTACAGTATTTGTAAAGATTGCCGCAAAAAGAAGTAGGGAGGTGGCAAATGCCTACCTGGCAAGACAAAACATGTATTAAGTGCGGGAAGACCAAAAAGGAAACATCATTCTTTAAAATGAAGTCTGGTGAGCGTTGTGACTGGTGTAAAGATTGTTTAACAATGCACATTGATAACCGCAAACCAGATACTTTTAAGTGGATTCTTGAAATGTTTGATGTACCCTATATTGAATCTGTATGGGTAGAACAAACAAATAAACAATATCAGAAGAATCCAGGTAAGTTTGGCCCAGCATCAGTAATTGGTCAGTATATCCGCACTATGAATATGGCACAATATGCGGACTATCATTACAGTGATAGTGACCAAATCAATAACAGAGAACGATTAGCCGCACAAGATATCCAACAAGCTAAAGATATTGACCCAAACTATGAAGAGAATTTGCGGAAAAAGTATGAAGCTGGGGAAATCACTAAGGCCGCATACGAAACTTTATCTTTTGGAAACGCTGGCCCGCACTTAAATGAAGATATTCCAGACCATACATATACCTATGAAGATGAAAATGGCGAGGAAACTTTAAAAGTAGATGTTCCAGAATTCCGCAAAGACATTCAAACAGATTATGAAAATAAAATTGTAGATAATTTAACAGATGAAGATATGCAATATCTACTTGTAAAGTGGGGAATTACTTATACCCCAACAGAATGGGTTAAACTAGAGAATACATATCAAAAGTATGCGGCAGAGTATGAATTAAATGTTGACCGCGAAGAATCTTTGATTCAAATTTGTAAAGTCCACTTAAAGATGGATAAAGCTTTAGATGTTGAAGATTATCAAGGATACCAAAAACTTGCTACAGTCTATGAGCAACTCCGCAAATCAGCTAAATTCACAGAAGCTCAGAACAAAGAAGAACAGACCAGAGACATTGACTCTATTGGAGAGTTAGTAGCGTTTGTTGAACGTGAGGGCGGAGCAATTCCAGAATTTGATGACCCAATCGAATATCCGCAAGACAAAGTTGATTTTACTATTAGAGATATGAAAAACTATGTAAATCGACTAGTTAAAGAAGAGCTTGGTCTTGGCGATTTGATTGAATCTTACATTGAAAATCTAAAGAAGAAGAAAGACAACTCTGTAGAAGAAATCATGAACTCTTCATTCGATAGTGCGCAAGACGTAGTAACAGAAGAAGAAGCTAAATCATTCCAAGATTTCTTAATGGAAGAAATTGAGAATGAAAGCTTTAGGCTTGCGGAGGGTGATTTTCTATGAGTTTAAAGAACTTAATGAAAACCACTACGCAGATGCCTAAGACTAGAAAAGTAGAAATTGATAAGAACAAAGTTAAAAATAATCTAGAACAATATCAAAAGATTATCGCCTATTGGAGAAAATATCCAGATAAATTCATTGACTATCTATGTAGTCTGAATCCAGATAACAGCTTTAAATTCTATTTTTTTCAAAGAATGTATTTGCGGATAGTCATGCGTTATAAAACAGTATATGCGGTATTTAGTCGTGGTTTTTCTAAGTCGTTCCTTGCCGTCATGTCACTAATGATTAAGGCTGTTCTTTATCCAAGAGCAAAACTAGCGACTGTGGCTGACGGAAAGGGACAGTCCGCGCAAATCCTGTCCTCTAAAATGCAAGAAATTTGTCAATTGATTCCTGCGTTAGCTAATGAAATTATGTGGGATACTAGAGGTAAGATTTCACAGACTTCTCAAACGAAAGACAGTGTTATCTTCTCTTTTAAGAACAACTCTATTATCCAAAATGTCGCTATGACAGAGACTACTCGTGGTAGTCGTTTCCAAGGACTTTTGGTAGAAGAGTGTGCGAAAATTGACCAAGACAAATTAACTGAAATTATTATGCCTACACTTGTCATCAGTCGTCAAGTCAATGGTGAAGTTGACCCCAATGAAGTATTGAATCAAAGTGCGGTTTTTGTTACTTCTGCAGGGTATAAAGATACATATTCATATGATAAGTTAATTCAAACATTGTGCGAAATGGTTGGTGACCCAAAGAATGCATTTATTCTCGGTGGAGACTGGAAGATTCCAGTTGTAGAAGGATTGCAACCTGCAAACTTCATTCAGTCCCAAGAGATGGATAATTCAATGGATGAAGCTGGCTTTGATAGAGAATATAATTCTATTTGGGCTGGTAATATTGAAGGTGCGTTCTTTAATACTAACAAGTTCGACCAATGTAGAGTGTTAAAAATTGCTGAAGAAAATTATAACAAGGGGATTGCGGCAAAAGGATATTATCTTCTTGGCGTTGACGTCGGCCGGTTTGGCTGTACGACTGAAGTAGTTGTCATCAAAGCTACCCCGCAACCAACTGGTGTTTTTGCAAAACAGATTGTTAATATTTATACTTTTGAAGAAGACCATTTCGGTATGCAAGCAATTAAAATTAAAAGACTCTTTAATCAATACAAATGCAATATTGCGGTCATCGACGGCAATGGCTTGGGTGCAGGACTTGTAGACTTCTTAGTTATAGACCAAGAAGATTATGATACTGGAGAGACTTTGTGGAACTGGGGAGTTTATAACGATGACGATAGAATTTATAAGAAGTATGAAACTCCAGACACAATTCACAATGCTATGTATATTATGAAAGCTGACCAGGCGTTGAACTCTGAAATGTATGCCTATTGTCAGACACAACTTCTTTCTGGAAAATTAAGATTCTTGATTGATGAAAACGTTGCTAAGAATAAATTGATGGCACAAGCGCAAGGTAAGAAAATGTCGGCGGCACAGCGTGCTGATTATTTGCGGCCATATGTTGAAACTAGTATTCTAAAATCACAGATGGCTAATTTGGTTCAAGAAAATGAGGGCGCTAAAATTATCCTTAAACAATCTTCTCGCAAGATTAAAAAGGACAAATTTTCCGCACTTATCTATGGACTCTATTGGTGTAAACTCCAGGAGGATAAAAATCATAAGCGCAAAGGCCGCAATATTAAAGATTTTATGTTTTTCACTAAAAATAATTAAAAATTCTAGGGCAAAAAGTAATTATTTGATTTTCTGTATTTTCATATGTAATAGTAATATTGTAGGTAAGGATTATTATGCGTAGTTCAAGTTTAGAGAATAAGATATACGATATTTTAATGGACGCAGACTTACCTTTTGAAGAAGAATATGAATTTCCTGACTTAGTTGTCTCTAGTGGACGTGCTTTAAGATTTGATTTTGCGGTATTCGATGATACTGGCGAACTTGATTTCCTAATTGAAGCGCAAGGTAGACAGCATTATGTCCCCGTTGCTAAATGGGGTGGCAAAAAAGGAAATAATCGACAAAAGTATAATGACAGTTTGAAAAAGAAATACTGTTTAGAGCATAATATAAAGTTAGTTACTATTCCTTACTATGATGAAGCTAGGTTAAACTACAATTATATCATGCGGGCTGCGGGCTATTAAAAGGAGGTGAAACTTGGCGAGATTCAAGGACAAAGATGAACGAGACTTTAGACTTTATAAGTCTACTCCGAATCAAAAAACCTCTTTAGAATTTAATAAAATTAAAGTTGGTAAGAGTTCTTTAAAAGATGATGTAACTCTTGACCCTGATTTTTGGTATAAGAATAACAGACCTATCCGCAGAGAAGACGTAGATAGAGCTATTTCTACCAATTCTATTAAAGAATTAAGACGAATTTCTAATTACTTTTTCAATACCAGTGGTATTTATTCCCGCCTATGCCGCTATATGGCATTCTTGTATAAATATGATTGGTTTATTACGCCTGTAGTCAAAGATGATTCATTAAAACCTGAGAAAATTATTGAGGGTTGGTATAAATCTTCTGCACTCTTGGAAAACTCCAAACTAAAAAGAGTGTTTGGAGAAATTGCATTAAAGGTAATTAGAAATGGCTGCTACTATGGATATAGATTAGACCAGAAAGCAGCGACTTTCCTTCAAGAACTCCCTGTTGATTATTGTCGTTCTAGATATGAATGGAACGGTAGACCAGCAGTTGAGTTTAATATAAAATATTTTAACGACGCTTTTAGTGATATTGACTATCGACTAAAAGTGCTTAAAATGTTTCCAAAAGAATTCCAGAAAGCCTATTTGGATTATGTAAATGGAACGCTTCCAAAAGACTATCAAAGTGATGATTCTGGATGGTTTTTACTTGACCCAGAAAAATCAGTAAAGTTTAATCTTAGCAATAGTGACGCACCACTGTTTGCGGCGGTTATTCCTTCTTTGATGGACTTGGAGGATGCGCAAGATTTAGATAAGAAGAAGATGGCACAGCAACTATTGAGGATTATCATTCAAAAAATGCCCATTGATAAAAATGGCGACTTAATCTTCGATGTTGAAGAGGCCCAAGCTCTACATAGCAATGCAGTTGCAATGTTAGCAGATGCTATTGGTGTTGATGTATTAACAACGTTTGCGGACGTAAATGTTGCGGATATGTCAGATAAAAGCAACGTATCATCTGTTGACCTCTTGGAACGTGTAGAGCGAACTGTTTATAACAATGCTGGTGTTAGTCAGATGCAATTCAATACAAGCGGTAATTTAGCGCTTGAGAAATCAATTGCCAATGACGAAGCAACGATGACTAGTTTGTTATTGCAGTTTGAGGAATATGCGGAAAGTCTTTTGAAGCCATTTAATAAAAACGTTAAGCGTTTGCAGTATAAAGTACAGATACTTCCTACCACAGTTTATAACTATAAGGATCTAGCTAAACTTTATAAAGAACAAACGATGATTGGTTTTTCAAAGCTTTTACCACAAGTTGCTCTTGGGCAATCTCAAACTTCTGTTATTGCCATTGCTTATTTTGAGAATGAGTTAATGAATCTAGATGAACTATTTGTAGCTCCTTCAATGTCTTCTACACAGTCTGGTTCTTCTAGTAGTGGCAATACAGAATCTGGAAATGAACCTTCTGCGGGCAGTGAGGGCGGACGTCCTGAACTACCTGATGAAGAAAAATCAGAAAAAACAATTCAGAATAGAGAAAGTCAGTCATAGGGGGGTTTATTTTGAATCATAATCGTTCAGTCGCTACGATTGATGCTCCTGAGTTTATCAATCTAGAACCTGATGCTATAAACCCTGGTATTTCTCGATGTGAAATTAAAGTGTTTTATCTTGGTGAGAATAGAAATCATTCTTACATTGATAAAAACGTTGCCATTCAAATGGCTAATTCTTTGCCAGGTACGCCAATTGTGGGGGCTTATCGTAAAGATATTGAAGACTTTGGCGACCACGGCGAAGTAATTCATATTGAGGATGGGGAAGTTACATTTGCTTGTAAGACTGTCCCCTATGGTTTTGTTGCTCCAGACGCTGAAGTATGGTTCCAAAAATTTATTGATACAGATGAATTTGGGAATGATATTGAGCGTGAGTACTTAATGACTACTGGTTATCTCTGGACAGACCAATACCCAGAAGTAATGAGCTGCATTACTGAAGGAAAAGGCCAGTCTATGGAGCTTGATGGCAAAACAATGGAAGGTCACTGGGCAACAAGCAATAATACTGGGATTGAATTTTTCATTATTAATGATGCAATCTTTACAAAGCTTTGCATCTTAGGTGACGACGTTGAACCTTGTTTTGAAGGTGCGTCTGTTGCTAGTCCAGAAGTAAGTAAGAACTTTACTAAGGATGAAAATTTTTCACGCACACTTTTCAGCATGATGAATGAATTAAAATTCGCACTACAAAACAAAGGAGGGTCGGATATGCCTGAAAACATTGAGCAGGTCGAAGTAGAAGAAACTGCGGAAGATGTAGTTGAAGAAGTCGAAGAGACTGAAGAAGCTGCTGAAGAAGTAGAGGATTCTGCTGAAGATTCTGCGGAAGATGAGGGCGAGGATTCTGACGAAGAGTTTGCTTGTGGTGGCAGCAAGAAAAAGAAGTATGAGGATAAGGAAGAAGAGGAAGAGGAAGCTCCTGCCGAAGAGGATAAGGAAGATAACTCTGCTGATGATTCCGAGGATGATAAGAAGAAGAAGAATCCTCCTACTGAGAACTCTCTAGATGAAGTTGCTGAACTACAGCAGACCATTGCTGATATGCGGGAAGAGCTAAACTCTCTCCGCGAGTTTAAACTACAGCAAGAGAATCTAAAGAAAGATGCTCTTATTAATAAATACCATATGCTCAGCGATGAAGATAAGGCTGAGGTAATTGCTCATAAGTCTGAATATACTTGTGAGGAAATTGAAGAAAAGCTTGCATTAATTTATGTTAAGAAGAATGTTGACTTCTCTACCCTTGATGGTAAGCCAGAAGTCGAAGAAGAGGAAGTTTCTCCACTTCTTTCATTCTCTCTAGATAATGAGACTGCGGGGTTCGTTCCTCCAATGGTGGATGCACTCCGTCAAGCAAAACAAAACATGTAAATAAGGAGGAAAGTGCTAAATGGCTGTAACTATTGCACGTGAAGGCTTCGGCTATGTCGAGCCTAATCACCTTTCCGCGCCTCGTAACGGACAGGTTTATGCACAGCTTCCCGCAGCAGAGGACATTGAAGTCCTAGAGAATGGCATGTTTGTCAAGTATGACTATGCTGCTGGCGAGTGCAATTTTGATGGCGAAGGCCCTTGGATGATGGTCTTCAATGAAGAGAAGCTATATGACGAGCGTCATCAGATGCATCGTGATTATGCTATGCAGAAGAGTGACTTCTATGATGGTGTTATGACCCCTCGCGTTTTTGCGATGGTTCCTGGCGACATTTTCACCACAAACGCTGTTAAGGAAGCCGAGTACACTGTTGGTGACAAGCTAAAGGTTGGCGCTGATGGTCGTCTAGAAGCTGGTGCTGCTCCTGCTGGCGAGCACTCTTTCAAGGTTGTAAAAGAAACTACAATGCCAGACCTACAGCCTGGTGTTAAGATTCAGGTAATTGCGTAAAGGAGGGGAGACAGATAATGGAATTTAAAGATCTACGAAATCTAGCGTTCGCAGCTGTTAAGTCTGAGAAGAACGCTCCTGTTGCCTACTCCTTTACTCAGGACGGCAAGACTGAAAACTTTAGTGCTGCCGAAGTAAACAAGGCTCTTCAAGCTGAGCTGAATAAACTAGCCGGTACTTATGCTCTCTATCGCGAGAATCAGAATACCATTTTCCGTCTAATCGAAGAGACTATTGACGAAATTCTACCTGCTAAGGTTGAACAGCAATATATGGACTTTGCGGACGTTCGCGTTCTTGCTCAGGGTGATAAGGCTATCTTCCGCAAGCGTATTACTGAAGCTTCTCGTAAGCGCGCTAAGGGCTTTGTAACCAAAGTCGGTCTAGCTGGTCGCTATGAAACCTTCATGCTTGATGGTGCCGAGATCGAAGTTGCCATGAGCGCTATCGGCGGAGCTGCTCGAATCGGTTTTGAGGAATTCCTTGATGGTCGCATTCAGTTCTCCGATCTAACTGATGTTATCCTTGAAGGTATGGACGAATATATCTACAAGGAAATTGCTAAGGCTCTAGAGTCTGCTGTTGCTTCTCTGCCTACTCCTAACAAAGCTGAGGTCGCGGGCTTTGATGAAGCTACTATGGATCAGCTTCTAGCCATTGCTGACGCCTATGGTCATTCTGCAATTTATTGTACTCAGGAGTTTGCGGCTAAGATGGTTCCTGCTGAGGGTTGGGTATCCGCTGACATGAAGAATGCTATGTGGGGTACTGGTTACCTTCCAAATTATAAGGGCCATAATGTAATTATTCTTCCTCAGTCTATGGAAGATGAAACCAATACCATGAAGGTAATTGATCCTGCTCAGGCATATATTATTCCTTCTGGTTCTGAGAAGCCTGTCAAGCTAGCGTTTGAAGGTCCCACTGCGGTTCGTGAAGTCGAGGATAATGATGACTGGAGCCGTGACATTCAGACCTATAAGAAGTTTGGTATTGCTACATTCCTAAATCACTGGATGTGCAGCTATCGCAATACTGAGCTAAAGAAAGCTACTCGTTGAGAAGTTCCGGTTCCTGACCCTGAACCAGAACCTCCTGAAACTGAAGTAGAGGTTGGAGACATTGATTCTCTAACCTCTGCTATTAACAATCCAGAGGTTCAGACTATTACATTAACAGAGGATGTAGCGGCACCCTCAACGATGACTATTCCAACAGCAAAGACAATTGATGGTGGCGGTAAGACTTTAACGTTTTCTAACGTCGGACAGAATCTAGTGCTCTTGGGAGACGGTTCTGAACTTAAGAATATTAATATCAATAATACCGCAATGACAGAGAGTTGGAATAGTACGTATGGTGTGCAGTGTTATAACGGCACTTATACGCTTTCTAATATTAAAGCTTCTGGCGGAAACGCTGGTATCTTAGTAAATGGTGCAACAGTAACATTGGGTGAAAATATTGACGTTTCAGGAAACCATTTTGGCGGCATTGAAGTTTCTAAGGGCAAGGCCGCAGGTTTGTCTGATGCAAAGCTAATTGTCACATCACCAATCACTAATACCACAGAAGCATATGGTCAACCTACCGTCTGGATTGATGGTGAAGGAGCTACTGTAGAAGATTCAACTGGTATGACGCAGAATAGTGAAGTTAAAGAAGGTCAAGTACAATATTATATCGACCCAGAGAATGCGGTTAACCCAGAAGAATCTGAAGATGCAGGTCAGTAGTTAGAACCGACCATTAATAAATTCGGGAGGGTATTTTTAATAATGCCCTCCCTTTTTTACTAAAGAGACAAAAGGAGATAAAATGAGTGAAAATATTGTTCAGGTGCGAAATCTGACTGACCACATTGTTGTAATTCCAGATAAAGAAATGCACCGCAGATATGAATTTCAGCCAGAAGAAACAAAGAATTTTGATAAAGACACTCTCCGCAGATTAGCTTATCTTCCAGGGGTTCTTTATCTATTTAGAAATTCACTGTCTGTGCAGGATTCTTCGCTTGCTAAGGAGTTTGGAGTAAGTGATGATACTTTTAAGCATGAATATAAGTGGACAAGAGCTGATATTGATAAATGTCTAACCTCTGGTTCTTTAGATGAATTACTCGATGCGTTAGATTTCGCCCCTGAAGGAATCGTAGACACGATTGTTCAGAGAGCTGTTGAGCTTAAGATTAATGACGTATCTAAGCGCAAAGCTATTTTAGAAAAGACTGGTAAGGATGTAACCAGCATGATTGATCTAACAGAGCAGTATAATAGTTCTGTTGGAATTGAAGAGGAAGAAGAAAAAGCTCCCCGCAAGCGTAGAGCATCTGGGGAAACTACAAAAACCAATTCTCGTAGAGTTCAGAGCTAAGATAGGAGGTGCGGCGAATGCCAGTAACGCCTCTAGTAAGAATTGAGCCAATTAATACAACTTTTCAGGAAATGTATGATTTTTTTCTAGCAGGTATCACAGATGATATGTTTATGGAAATGACAAAAGAAGATACTGAAGCAATGCTAGAAGAAATTTTGATTGCGGCACTTCCGCACTTTGAATTTCCTCGATGGGCAGACCCTTTTGATTTAGATTTAGAGAATAAATGTTTTACAGCACATTTAAATATTGAAGAAATGCGCATTATCAGAGAATATATGATAATGGAATGGCTAGGTTTTCAACTAGCCAATGTAGACCTTGTGCGGCAAAAGTATAGTGGAAGTGATTTTAGTTTTACTTCCCAGGCTTCACATATGAAGCAGCTTTTGGAGTTAAAGAAAGATCATGAGCGTGAGGGCTTCCATCTACAACGTTTATATTGTAGACGTAAGAAGGATGCGAATGGCCGCATGAGAACTACTTTTAGACAAATCATGGAGCCAATGTAAGATGTATGTAATATATGATGATAGTTTAAATATTGACTCCAGTGTTGTTAAATATAATTTAAAACGAATTCTAAATCAAATATATAGATTACTTCCTTTGCGGGAAGAGGGTGAGGATTGGCAAAAACCTTTGGCAACTCTTTTAATTGAATTAGTGGGGCTATTACATCTATTCCCTGATTTAAGCGAAGGATTAAAGATTATTAGTAAACTTCAAGGTATGCTTGAACTTGGCAATGACCTTGAGTTTTATGACTATAGAAGAACAATATTTGAATGTTGTTCTATGATTAGTTCTTTAGAGCAAAAGATTTAAAGGAGGGCTGCTATGTCAATGCAAACACTTGCGGCTCGAATTGAAGCTCTAGGTGGAACTCAGATGGGGAGAATTAATCAACAAAAGTTAAAGTCTTTACAATGGGCTTTGAAGAATGATTATAATTCTAGAATGATTAAAACTCCTTTACATGCGGCATGGCCTTGTTTGATTAATAGCAACAACCTTAAGGCAGATTACGATAAAGAGTATATCTCTGTTGAATTTGACAGTGGATTAGAACCTGGAGACACCTTTGAAGTATTAGATGATGGCACTCATTGGATGGTATATCTCCAAGTGTTTACGGAAACAGCTTATCTAAGGGCAGAAATTATTCGCTGTAGATATACTTATGAGGTAAATGGTAAAGAATACTGGATTTATTTCCAAGGCCCAACAGAGACAGATTTACGTTGGTTCCAAAAGAATCAAATCAATGTTAATGAATTGAATCTCTCTGGTACTATCTATATTAAAAATGATGAAAACACTAAAGAACACTTTAAGCGTTTTACTAAAATGAAACTTGACGGACATGAGTGGGAAGTTCAAGTAACAGACTCTATTTCAGTTCCTGGAATTATTGAGCTTGAAGTACAAGAGTATTATGATAATACAATCGAAGAGCTTCCAAAGATTCAAAAGAATCCAGATGTTTCAATCGACCCTGCTCCAACTATTATTGGACAGACTTTAGTAAAGCCAGATTCTATTGTTGGATATATGATTGATCCGTTATATTATAAACCAGAATATGAATGGGAAGTTAAAGATAACCCAAGAGTAGAGATAGAAAGCGTTAAACAGGATGGCCGCATTTGCGAGGTCAAGATTCATGCGGGAACTGTTAAACCATTTACTTTGGAATATGGCGATCAAGCATTAATTGTAAATGTCGATTGGGAAAAACCAATTATCCAAGGCCCGCAAATTGTATATCCTTATGACACTCATAAATATTGGCTAAAGCATGATACAGGTTCATTCTCAATTGAAGCTATGTCTGATGTTGCTAAAATTATTGATTGTGGCGATGATTGGTGTGAAGTCGAAATTGTCACTGGCCGCAAGGGTGAGTTTACTTTATTCTGTCTCTTGGAAAATGGAGAAGAGACTAGCTTAGAAGTGGAAATTAAATCATTATAAGGGAGGTAGAATGAAAAAGACTGCATCAAATATTTTGAAGACTAATTATAAGTCTACCTTCCTTTCTATTAATAAAGACCAAGAAACTATTTGGCGAAAGCTTTTAGTTGATTCTAAACCATATAGTGATCAATTAAAAAGGCTTTTAATCATCAACGCTCCAGATTGTTTAGATAGAAATCAAGTACAATATCAAACTACAATTGATAAATATACCATTAAAGATATGCGAGACGAGCAATTCATTAAGACTATTCCCAAATTATCTTTTGGTGAGCATGAAGAGGTAAAATCTTATATCATGCTTGAGTTTGATGACTTTGTACCGACTAGCAATCCAAGATATAGAGACTGTGTTATTAGTTTTTCAATTATTTCACATCTTGACTATTGGGATATGGAAGATTATCAATTACGTCCTTGGATGATTGCGGGATATATTGATGGTATTTTGAATGAATCACATTTGTCTGGGATTGGTACTTTGCAGTTTCTTGGAGCTAGTCAATTAGTGTTAAATGAATATCTAGGCGGAGTATTACTTAGATATGTAGCAACTCACAGCGAAGCTGATGATTCAGAGAATAGAGATAATGATTATCCAGCGCCTAATGATTTAACTAATCTGTAGGTGATTATATATGGCGATAAAAGGAGATTTGGCACAGATATATGCGGGATGGCCTGTTAAAGTAAATAACTGTAATATTGCAGTGTCCCAGCCATCTGTCAAAGATATTTGTGCTTTTGGAGAAGATAACTTTTTAATGGGTGTGCAGATATTTACAGGCATTGAACGAACAGTTTCACCCATTAAAGAGGGCAATTCTCGATTAGCAATGCTTGAAGATTTTCAAGTATTGATGGTAATATTAAATGAAGATGATAACTTAAAAAGAGATATGTCGGAATTCTTCAAGTTAATTTTTCCAGACTATAATGTTCGTTTTGACCCAGGATGTATATCATTCTTAATTGGAGATAATAAACGGATAGTTGGACAGATTAATCCAATGAATTTTGAAGAATTCAAAAACACTTTACAGATGCTTTTTCTTCCAAAAGGGAGTGAATCTGCACAAGATTATAATCCTGCAAACGATGCGGCAGCACGAATCGCGGAAAAATTAAAATGTGGTAATCAAATTAGACAGCAGCTTGCCTTAGAAGAAGATAAAGGTACAGGAAGTTTGTTCACAAACTATGTTTCAATTCTGTCTGTTGGAATGAATATATCTCTAGAATCTTTATTTAATTATACGCCTTTCCAGTTATATGATACGTTTATTCGATATGGCAAGAAGGTCGCTTTTGATTTATATCAAAAGATTGCTACTACTCCAATGATGGACGTTAGTAAAATGAAAGAACCTGATAACTGGATGGATAATTTATACTGATATAACGCGGGAAACCGCTTTATATATAAATGTTGAAATACTTAGTGCGTGAGGTATTTCTAACAAGGAAAAAGATGTATACAGATTTTTTCTATTATTGTAAGGAGAGAAAATACATGAATAGATTCGGTATTCGCGAAATCTGTGATGTTGTTTTCAAGCCCCTAACCTCTGTAGACATTGGTAATCAGCACTTTGACGCGTATCAACCAGTTCTTTATATTGATACTGCTAAGACTTCTAGTCTTGAAGGTGCTGCAACCACAGTTTACGCACAAGGCGGCCAGGGTAACCCTCGCCTAATCGGTTGGGACGGTGAGAAGACTCTTACCTTCACTCTAGAAGATGCTCTAATGTCTCCTATCAGCTTCAGCATTCTTTCTGGTGCTGGTGTTGTAAAAGGTCGCGACGCTGATAATGGTAAGGGTAAGGGTATCGACGCTCAGAAGGTATATGTCCATGCTAATTATGACATGGTTGCGGAAAAGGTCGGCCGGCAGATTGTTGCTAAGCTAAGCGATGAAGACCGCAATGGTGCTACTCTAGTAGTTTCCAAGGAAGCTCCTGTTTATCCTATCACTCTTGACTCTGCTGGTGCTCAGGCTGAATATCTATCTGCTGTTACCGACCAGCAAGTTATGATTCTTAGCGAAGATGGTGCTTCTCTTGAAGCTGCTACCATTAATGGTGTTGGCGAAGTTCAGGCTGATGGCAAGACAATTTGCTTTGTTATTGGCTCTGATGATCCAGGCGATCCCCGTCAGGATGAACCTGTAAAGGTTGGCGATACTGTCCGCATTGACTGCTATGAAGTCCATACTGAGGGCGCTTATGAAATGCAGATTGACGCTGAGACATTCGCTGGTTACTACTACATTGAAGCTTCTACGCTATTCCGCGATGAAGAAACTGGTTCTGACCTACCTGCTGAGTTCGTAATTCCTCGTGGTAAGATTCAGTCCAACTTCACATTCACAATGGCTAATAGTGGCGATCCTTCAACCTTTACTTTCACGATTGACTGCTTCCCTGCTTATACTAAGTTCAATCGTAAGAAGAAGGTAATGGCTATTCTTCAGGTTCTTGACAACGATGCTGCAACTCACAACTATCGCACTAAGAGTGTAATGGGCCATGAGAATCGCACTTCTGACGAAGATGTTGATAAGTGGTATAGCAAGTCTATCTTCAATGCTGAAGAAGAGGGTGACGGCAAGGGTTTTAATCAGGCTGGCTCCGTAGAAGCTGCCAGCGCTCTATCAACTGGTGAATTTGCTGGTAAGCAGCTTTCCGAGCTTATGGCGGACGGGAACGTTACTCTAGAAGGGGATACCATCAAAAGTAACCGGTACAATCAACTACGTTCCTGATTGGAATGAAGCCTTTGTGGGAGCCGATCAAACAGATTATTATGTTCCCGTATCTCTAGCTGGTACAAAAGGTCAAGCTATTAAGATGACGACTCTAGCCGGTCCTGCTAAAATCAATGTTTTTGGCGAGACTGGTGACACCGACACTACAATGGGATTAATTCTTGCTTTCAGCAACGAGGTAAAAACTCGTGAAATGAGAGTTTACGAATCCAAGGTAGCTGCTGAAGGTGACGTCGAAAATGCTAAGGGCAAGGTTTACACTGTAAACTGCGAGGAAGCAACTTTTGCTCCTGAAATCTAAAGTAATACAATAATCGAAAGGGGTATTCCTGCGGGAGTACCCCTTTTTTGGTGTATAGGGGTGATATATGTTATATATATATTACACTCAACAACATATGGTAGAAGAGTACGCAAGTGATATTTCCGCTTTGCAAAATTTACAGATTACTAAAAACCAAATCCTAGATAATGCTATTGCAAAGCATCAACAGAGGATGAAGCAAGACACAAATCAACTGTCAGACCAAGATAGCAAGAAAATAGAAGATTTGTTATATGGAGATGGTTGGGTTAATAATTTAAATCAAAGAAAATTAAATAGTGAAGCGACAAGAGCTGGAGACTATGGTTATTCTGATATTATTACTCAGATTGCTAGTTTAAAATCTTCAATTAAATCTAAGAGTAGTTCTGTATCGAATTTCACTAAACAATTAAGTGCTTTTATTACTACTGTAGAAAAAGAATATAATCCAATTCGTAACGAATATGCTAAAGCTGTTGTAGATAAGTTTGTAAAGAATAATAGAGTAGGCTCTAAGACAGCGAACAAGATTGCGGCAGGAAATGTAGCAGGCAGAATATTAGAGACTTTAAGAGGTTCATATCGTGGACAAGCATTTCGAGTAATGGATACAGTTGAAGATGGAACTAGTCAAACTAAATTGAGTGCAAGTTTAGGGAAACTGGCAGTTTTAAGTAGGGTATTAAATTCTTCTGGCGGAAAATCTTATATTACTTCAATAGAAGACCAACATGCTTTTTGGAATGATATATATTCTTCTGTATTGAAATGGTTAGATGATTTTGACGCCTTAGTAGAAGAAATGGGCTTACTAAATGTTGCGACAAAAGCTGGAGAACAAATTGCTCAAGAACTTGGACAAGCGCAATCTGAGATTAAAATAAAAGTTGAATCTACTCATAGAAAATCTGGTGCTCGTGGAGGCTTATCTGTTCAAGGTAGGCTTTTAGAAGATAAAAATTTACAGAGAGATTTAGAAATGCTTAAAAAACAAAGAAAAGATGCAGCAAATCTATTCTCTATGTTTGCTAATACAAATCAACCAAAAGCAGATACAGTAATTAACTGGACAGACGGATCTGTTTCTGGACAGACAGGAATTTCTGTTACAAAAGCAGAAGATTTAACGGTCAATAGGATGATTAATAATGTAAATATTAAAATACAATCAAACACTCCTTTATTAACTTTGATGTTAAGAGAAGCGGAAATGTCATATAATGAAGTGCTTGTTGCAGTTAATATAGCAGCGGCGTTACCAACACATCCTTCTCTTTTAAATGTGCGGAAAGATACATCTAATTATGAGGATATGTTAGAAACGACTTGGCAGAATTTAATAGAAAAGATCAAGTACCAAAGTTTTTATTCCGCACTTGCAGGTCTTGGGGGAGAAAATGAACGAGTTTATTTTATGTCATTAAATGGAACAATTTTTAGTATAGGCGACCTATTAACTAGAATACAAAATAATGAGGGTTCTGTTTCTTGGTCTGCATATGCGGGGAAGAAAGCAATTACTTCTGGTCAAGGTCTTTATAGATCTGCTTATCAAGAGATTAACAAAGAATCTTTTGTTGAAGGTCCAAGAAGTAAGTCTTATGGGTTGGTTCGTTCTGATAAAGTTCGCCCATCTGCTTTAAGTTTATTACAAGATACAAAAGTAAATATATCCATGAATTTAGCTCAAATTGCTGCTTTAATTTAATTGACATAGTTAAAAATTTATGTTATAGTAAATTTGAAATATCGGAGATACAAGGAGGTATAAATCAATGGCCATTGATTTAACATTAGAAAAGGAACGTAGTCTATCCACACAGGACATGTATGATATTATTGCGTTCTCTACAGAAGCTGCGAATGATAATGGGTTTATGAATAGCTTTATCTTTAATCGTGCACTTTATCTATTTGCGGCAATTATTCTCTATCCAGAGCAAAAGGAAGAGTTTAGTCATATCGTTTCAGAGAACATTAATACTGCTTGGGATAAATTAGTCCAAGAGGGCGTAATTGATAATATGACTAAAGACTTTAAGACCGACCTAGAGATGCTTGCGGAAAATGGTAAGGTTTGGTTCGATGAATATACCGAGTATGCTCATTCCGCACGCGGTCTGCTTGATACTATTCAGATGTTTAGTGGAGACATTGTAAAGGCTGCGGCTGAGCAGCTACAATCTGCAACTACGCAGTCTGGCGTTAAAGAAGTTTTAGATATTGCGGACAAATGGGGAATGAATAATCAGATTGTAGATGAAAAGGAAGCATTGCCCGCAAACCCCGATTCGCTATTTGAATAGTGGTCATTTTAAAATAAACTAAAGAAGCCTACTTTGAATAAAAGTAGGCTTTATTTTTTTGCCTTAATTAAGAGATAAAATGATGCCTGTGATTATCACTGGCTCTTGGAAGAATATAAGGAGGTTTCTGAAGGATGGGGTTTATCTATAAAATTACAAATAAAATAAATGATAAAAATTATATTGGTCAGACTTCAGGAACTATTGAAAAAAGATTTAAAGAGCATATTAAACAATCAAGATATAATGATACTTTTCATTTATATAGAGCTATGAGAAAATATGGAATTGAAAATTTTGAAGTTGAAAAAATTGAAGAGTGTGAAGATATTATATTGTCTCAAAGAGAAAAGTATTATATAGAGTATTTTGATAGTTATAAAAATGGATACAATATGACTGTTGGCGGAGACGGTGTTATTAAATATGATTATAAGGAGATTGCTGACAAATATTTAGAACTAGGTTGTGAAAAATATGTTGCAGAATATTTCAATTGTTCGCCCTCTGTTGTCCAAAAAGCTTGTCAAAAATATAATATAGAGATAAAAAAAGGTATTCCAAAAATATATTGGGATTCTGAAAAAGGCATTGAAAGAAAAAAACAGCTTTGTCAATGGTCTAAAAAATATAATACCGATAAAATTATTTCTGAAGAGACTAGACGAAGAATGTCCGAAGCTCGGAAGGGAAGATTTAAAGGGGAAAATAGCCCTATGTATGGAAAATCTTTTACTGAAGAGCATAAACAAAAACTTGTTGAAAATAGTGGAATAGCAAAGCCTGTTAGGTGTATAGAAACAGGAGAAATTTTTTCTTCTGCTTTACAAGCTTCTAAGAAAGTTGGGTTGAAAAGCAGTGCAGGAATTTCAAAATGCTGTTCTGGAGAAAGAAGAACCGCAGGAAAATTACACTGGGAGTTTGTAAAAGGAGATAAACAATGAGCAAATATTCTTCTACTATTTCATATAATATCCAGACAACACTGGATGCTAGTGGTATTGCCAAATTACAGGCGGAAATTAGAAATGTTGAAACAGAACTTCAAAGAATGGCTAATCAGAATTTGATTTCTGATAGGTCTTTAAGCGATGCTTCTGGAAAACTAAAACAATTAAGAACCTTGATTAGTTCTGCTTTTAATTCTAATCTTGGTATGTTAGATATAACGAAGTTTACTAATGGGTTAAAATCTGCAAATCTTTCATTAGTAGATATGCAGAAAGCTTTTAGCACTGCGGGCAGTGTTGGAGACGTAGCTTTTCTTAACACTCTTGGAAGATTGGGTAAGTTAGACACTGGTATTAAATCTGTTAGTAGAACTACAGAGAAGTTGTTTAATACAATTGGCAATACTGTCCGCTGGGGTATTGTTGCTAATGGCTTTCAAAGCGTTTTAAACAGTGCACATCAAACTGTCCAGTATGTGCGGGATTTGGACACATCATTAACCAATATCATGATGGTTACTCAGCAATCTAAAGAGCAGATGAATGAGTTTGCTCAATCCGCAAATGAAGCTGCTAAAGCGTTAAGTAGTACAACTGTTAATATGACAGACGCTGCTTTAGTATTCGCGCAGCAAGGCTTTAATACAGATATGTCTGCTGCATTGGCCGAACGTTCTACTCAATTAGCGAATATTTCACAGCAGGATACTCCCACTACATCTGACCAGATTACTACGATTATGAACGCCTATGACTTTACAGGCGATTTAGCACAAATTGATGCTGCGATGGATTCTTGGGCAAATGTAGCTAACGTATCTGCGGCTGATGTTGAAGAATTAGCAACTGCTGCACAAAAGGCCGCGTCTACGGCGAATACTACTGGTGTAACTTTAGACCAATTAAATGCGCAGATTGCCACAATTGAATCTGTTACACGAGAAGCACCAGAGAATATTGGTAACGCATTAAAGACTATTTATTCTCGTTTTGCTGATATTAGTTTAGGCAATACTTTAGAAGATGGCGTTGACCTAGGTACAATTGCTGAGACTCTTGGACAAGTAGGAGTCGAAGTTCTAGATGATGAAGGCCGAATGAATAATGTCGGTGACGTTATGGAACAGTTGATGGAAGTTTGGCAAACTCTTGACCAAACACAACAGAACGCTATCTCAACTGTTATTGCTGGACGTTATCAGCTTTCAAGATTCCAAGCTTTGATGAACCGTTCTGACCTTTATGAGGATTATCTTGGCGCATCAGAAAATGCAACCGGCACTGCGGACCAGATGCAAGATATTTATGCGAATTCCATGGAAGGTCGTTTAAATCAGCTTCAAGCTACCGCTGAGGGGATTTTTAACGACATTTTTAATACAGATGACTTTTATGGAATGATTGATGCGTTAACAACAGTTCTTGACTTAACTAATCAATGGGTTAATGCCATTGGTGGTGGTGGAGTTGCATTACAAGGTCTTGGAGCAATTGCTACTAGAGTATTCAGTGATAATATTGCTCAGAGCCTTAATAATTTTATGCAAAATAGAAATGTTTCTAAACAACAACAGCAGAACAGAGATAATGCTGCCAATCAACTTCGACAGGCTGGAATAAGGGATATTGAAGCTGGAAGAAATCAAAGTACAATTGATTTTATTGAAAAGGGTTTGACTAATGCTTCAAAAATGTCAACCAAACAACAAGAAGCGTATAATAAAGCTGTCGATACTACGATTGCTTTAAAAAAGCAACAAGCTGCACAAGAAAATAAAATTTTACAAACTCAAATTCTAATGGATGCTGTTGCTACCTCTGCTCTTGAAAAAGAAGACGATAAAAGTTTAATGACTTCTTCTGTTAATGAAGAGACTGGAGTTTTAGAGGTTGATTCTTCTGGATTAGATAAGATGGTTCCTGAAACCATGGAAAAAATGCAGTTAATGAGAGAAGATACTGCGAAAGAGCTTGCTAGCAAAACTATTGCCGCTTCATCTGATTTAGAAAAATTACGAGATAGTGTTGCAACTCTAGGAAAAGAGGGTGGAGTTTCTATCCAAAAACTAGATGCTGCAATGGGTAATTTAGAAGTAACGACAGGAAAAGTAGAAGCTCTTTTTAATGAAGATACTCAGACAGGCAAAAAATTAAACTCTCAGTTAAATGCTTTAACTGAATCTTTTACTGCTTTAAAAAATGCAGAGGGGACAGAGCAACAAGAGCAGGCTATGAAAAACTTCTCTGAAACGATTAGAGAAACATTAGCTCAAATGCAAAGATTAAATGCTGCCGCAAATAATGGCGACATAATGGATGCTAATACACTGTATGGAAAAAGAAATGCTCTTGCTGATACGGATGAGAAGGTAGCTGCTCAACAGCAAATAAATGCTGCCACTGCACAAGGTTATGATACACAAGCAGATATAGCAAATATTGTTAATGCAACTGGAGCTGTTGGGCAATTAGCTTTTACATGGCAATCTTTCCAATCTCTTGGAAGTTTATGGGCGAATGCAGATATAGATTCTGGTGAAAAAATTTCTCAAACTGTGATGAACCTTTTAATCAATTTACCAATGTTGATTTCTGGTTTCGCAGAATTAAGTAAAGTCACGAGTGAGGGCAGCTTTACTAAAATAGCTGATTCATTATCTTCTTTCGGAAACGAACAAGTTAAAAATACTAGAACAATGTCGGCCTATAATTTTGTTTTAAACGAAAGTGGCGTTGTAACAACAAAGTGGTCAGCTGCGAATACTGCGGCTATTGCTTCAACAACTATGTTAGGTCGTGCAGCTCAAGGCGCCGCTGCAGGAATTAGAGTTTTAAATAGTGTTCTATCTGTTTTAGGTGGCCCTGTTGGAATTATTGCAACATTGGCAATCACAGGAATTTCTACAGCTTTAAATGCGATAAATCAACAAAAAGCTCAAGAATTTCAAGAACTTCAATCTTCAATTCAAGAAACGTCTGACTCTGTTACAAAACTTTCAGACAGTTTTTCCAACTTTAAAACTTTGTATGAAGGATATTCAGAAGGAACGAATACTTCTGAAGAATTAAAATCTGCAGCAGACCAATTAAATGAAACGCTTCAAGATCAGGAGTTAAATGCCTATGCAGCTGCAGGGGCTTGGGAAGAATACTATGCGAGACTAAAAGAAGTTAATGACGAATTAGCTTCTAATAATTTAGCCCAAGCTCAGACAAATTTAACTCTAGCTCAGAATACAGCTAATGATGCTCTTTTAAATGATTGGTCAAATTCGCAGCAGGCTAAATCTGCTTCGTGGGCTTGGAAAGGGTCTGTTAATAGAGACATTCCTGTAGAGTTTTTCTCTCAAGACATTATGCAAAATGCTTCTAGCGTAAAATTTAGTAGTGGGCGTTGGGGTTTTGCGAATGATGCTTCATTAGAAGAAAAAATTGAAAGTATTGAATATATTAATAACGCCTATGATGAATTGCTTGCTTCAATGTCTGAATCTGAAGATGGGGCTAGTTATCAAGCTGCTGTTGATTTTGTCCAATCTTATAAGGATTGGGCTTCTCAATATCAAGAACAAATTGATAGTGTAAATGCAGCTTCTGAAAGTTTAAATAGTGCTTTATTGGCTAGTTATCAAGACAATCCAGATTTTCAGTATAGGGAAGGAACTTCCTTAGCCGAATATAAACAACAGTTATGGGATACAGGAAAATTCAATAGCGATGAAATGATACAGGCTTTTGTTGATGGTATGATGTCAACAGACGCTGAAGGAGCATTAGAACTCGCACAACAATCTGCAGCAGAGCAAAGTCGGTTGTCTTTTGGTCAAGGTCTATATGCAAAAATGGATAGCTCTAATTTTGTAACAGAAAATATAGACACTAGATCTTTAATGGCTCAAAATGGAATTAATACAGATGGATACGATCAAGTCCAATCTCAAATATTAGACGCAGTTGTCGCAGATGTTATTTCTCAAGTGAATAATTCTTCGCTGTCTGAAGACCAGAAACAAGAATTAATGAACGGAATAGATTGGTCTAGGTCAGCAGAAGATATTCTTGCGACGGTTGCTTACTCTGCTCAAAACGGAGTTGTTTATAGCCAACAAACGAATTTGGAAGATGATTCAGCAGAGCGTAATCAGGTTTTTGAAAAATATGACATAGATGAATCTTTAGCAGACACTTATGAAGAATTAGTTGTATCCTCTACTGAATTAGGCGATAGACAAAAACAATTACAAGAGGAAGTCCGTAGTACAGAGGCTACCTTTGGAGATCAAAGTGACGAGGCAAAAAAGGCTAGAAAAAGCTTAGATAGTTTTAATGACACTACAGAGGATGTAACAACAGACTTAATTAGAACCCAAAAAGGGCTAGATAGCCTTAGCGAGAGTTTTGAAGAAAATTATGACATATTAAAAAATGGAGATGCAACAACCTTAGAATATGCTGAAGCATTAACAGAGACAAAAGATGCTATGGCTGATGTGTTAAACGTCTCTTCTGAAGACCTCTCTAATAATTTTATTCTAGACAATCTTGACGAAATAAAGAAATTAGTTGATGGTGACGTAGAAGCTCTAGATAATTTACGAGTTGCTGCTGGGCAAGATTACGTTTTAAGCCTTTATCAAGAGGGAAATTTAACAACAGATCAATTAGATTATTTACAACAAGAAATAGCTGAAATAGGCAATATGGATATTGCTGTTGGAGCCAGCATTGAGGATCAAGCCTTTATTGATAGTCTAAATAACATGATGGCTCAAGGTGATTTAACACAAAAAGAAGTCAATTCATTATTGAATATGATTGGCGTAGAGCCACATTTCGAATCTATCCCCACTCCTACGACTCTATTTTCAACTGAGGGAATGAGAGTCAGCGGAGAAATTTTTGGGATTCCTTACGATTTTGGCCTTCCAGCTTTTGAAATTACAGGTATGGTTGATGTTCCACAGATTGTTCCAGAAGGAGAAGGAGCAGGCGGAGGGACTGGATTGACCAAGAAAGCCTCTCCATACAAGGGCGGGATAAATAAAAGTTCTTATAAAGGCTCTGGTGGAGGAGGCTCAGGAGGCTCTGGCGGTGGCGGAGGTTCAGGAAAATCTTATGAACCAAAAAAGAAAGACCCTATTGAAGACGAACTAGACCGCTATGAACGTGTCAACACCATGTTGGAGGATGCGGAAAATCGCTATGAAAGATTAAATGCTGACCGCGAACGTCTAACTGGTTTTGACATGGCTGACGCAATGGAGGAAGAAGTTGAACTTCTAAATCGTCAGATTGCCCTACATCGTGAAAAGCTAGAAATTCAGAAGGAAGAAGCCCAAGAACTTAGAGATGAACTTTCAAGCCAATATGGTATTACTTTTGACGCAGAAGGGTTCATTACTAACTATGCAACAACTCATGACAGACTAGTTAACGAAGTAAATAGTCTAATCAATCAATACAACAATACAACTACAGAAGAAGGTCAAGAGGCCCTAGAAGAACAAATTGAAGATGCTCAAGATGCTCTTGATGATTTCAATGAAACATACCAGCGCTATGATGAACTTTGGGCCGGCGATCTCCAAGAGACATTAAATACTCTAGAAGATTTAGAAGACCAGATTGAAGATATTCGTATTGAAATGATGAATACTTCAATTGAAGCTGTGGATAATCTTCAAGACCTCCAAGAGAGTTTGAATGAATTTAATAATACATTTGAACACTTTGGTGAAGATACTGGTTTGCGGGATGCTGAACTTGCGGCTTCAAATCTTGCTACTTACTTTGACATTGCCAATGAATCAGCAAGCAACCTATACGATACGTTGATTAAACGTGCAAACGACAGATTGAATTCTGGATTGCTTTCTGATGAAGAACGTCAAAGAATCCAGCAAGATATTGCTATGTGGGAGAACGCCCGCAAGCAAATTGGTGCTGGCTCTATGGAAGCTGGCGGTACTGGTCTGTTTGATATGGCATTTAATAACATGCGTATTATTCAAGAACAGATTCGTCAATATGAAGAAACTGGCACTTCCACAATCTTTGGTGAAAATTCTGCTGACTTATACGATGCGGCGAAGGAAGCCTATGACCAAGCAACTGGTTTGTTAAGCGACTTTGAAGGACAATATGAAGATTTGCATGATGCAATTCTTACAATGATTGACGAAACAGCGGAAAGCATTGAAAAACGCAAAGAGCAGTATGAAAACATTACTGATGAATTAGATCATCAGCGTGAAATTATTGAGTTGATTCATGGCGACGAAGCTTATGATCAAATTAATATGGTTCTTGAAGCACAAAATCAGAACTACTTAGCTTCTATCAGCGAAATGCAACAAACTCTTGACTATTGGAAAGATCTACTAGAGAATCTTGAAGAAGGCTCAGAGGAATGGGAAGAAGTTAATCAACAGATAATGGATACCCAATCTGAACTAAATGATCTGGTAGAAGAATCTTTAGATAACCTCCAAGAGAAATATGAAAATACTGTAAATAATATCCTTGGTCAATGGACTTCTAGTGCTTTTGGGGGAACAGACCTTGATTGGGTTGCAGAAGAATGGGAGCTAATTAACAGAAATGCTGATTATTATCTAGATGATGTAAATGCGGCCTATGAAACCCAAAAACTTCAAGGTAAATATCTTGAAATGTTAGACCAAACTGATGATTTACATATCCAACAAATGATTACTGAACAAATGAAACAACAGCTTGGTTATTTGCAGGATAAAGAAAAATTATCAGAATATGATGTTGCTTATGCTAATGCGCAATTAGAAATTCTACAAAAACGTATTGCTTTAGAGGAAGCTCAACGCAACAAGTCTCAGATGCAACTTCGTCGCGATAGCCAAGGTAATTACAGTTATGTTTATACTGCAGACGAAGGAGATATATCTGCCGCAGAGGGCGATTTGCTTGACGCACAAAATAATGCATATAATCTGTCTAAGGAGCAGATGAAGCAAACTCAAGACGATTCATTGTCTGCTCTTCAGGATGCTCAGCAATTATTAAATGATATTTGGACTAATGCAAATCTAACGCTTGATGAAAAGACTGAACGTACACAGACTGTTATCGACAGTCTAAAAGAATACTTAGCTGGCACGTCCGAGCAGTTAAGCGAATCTGAGAAGAATATTATTAATGACTTTATCGGTATGGCAGAAATGATGACCGATGAAAATGCGGGCAGAATTGAAGATGTTCTTGAACAAGTAAAAGATGGAAACCTAGAAGCATTTGATATTATTGACACTCGATGGTCTACTGCTTTAAGTAATTGGCTATTTAACCTTGAAGATTTTAATCTTTCAACAGATGATAGCTTCAGTCAGTTGATTGAAAACAGTGTCGAATTCCAAGATAATATTGACGCAATTGCGGGAGAAGTTAATCAAGACTTCTCAGACATGGGCGATACTATTGCGGGAGTTGTAGATCAAACCAACGAACTTGCATCTTCTACCGCAGACTTTATCAATCAATTAAAGAGCGACTCTGGTGTTATTTTAGAATATGAAAATCAACTTGAGTCAATGCGAGAAAAAATTGCTGATACAACCAATGAAATGCGTGCATATCAGCAGCAAGTCAATCAGTTACAATCTGACTTAACAGCTAAAGAGCAAGAAAATGCTAATTTAAGTGCTGAAATTGAAACTTTAAAAGCAGAAAACGAAGCATTAAAGAATCCTGGCGGGGCAGGAGGTGGAGGTGGTGGAGCCTCTAACTTCGGCGGAAGCGGATACTCACAGAACGATCTTGCTTGGGGTATTGCTCAAAACATCTGGACTTACGGTCGGGCTGGCGGTTGGGGCAATGACCCAACTCGTAGCGGTAAATTAACTGGCGCATATGGTTCTAGCTTTGCTAGACAAGTTCAAGATATTATTAACCAGAACTGGCGTTCAGGGAACTTAGTCAACTATGGTAGTGATAAATTTAGTTCCTATAGTTTGATTGGCTATGATACTGGCGGTTATACTGGCTCTTGGAGTGATGGAAATAGCGATGCTAAGAACGGCAAGTTAGCTTACCTACACCAGAAAGAACTGGTGTTAAATGCCGCGGATACAGAGAATATACTAAAAGCGGTAGATATAGTACGACAAATGGTACAAACTCTAAAGAGTTCTGCTGTGACAGACGTATTTAGCAATATAACAAACAGCGTTTCTGCTCAACCTTCTGGAGAAACGGTTGAACAGAATGTTCATATTACAGCAGAATTCCCTGCTGCTAATAGTGCCGCAGAAATTGAATCTGCTCTACTTTCACTTAATGAAAGAGCCATTCAATATAGCTTTAGAAAGAAATAATTTGGGCATTTTATAATTAGATTTATCTCACAGTTTTGAAAATAATCAGAGCATAAATGAGATAAAAAGATTTTATTAGGGGTAGTATATTTATGCTACCCCTATTTTTTATTATGTAAAGGAGGGACAGTGACAAATCAAGTACAAGATGCAATATTAGATGCGATTGACACTCTTGTGAACAACCGCATAGACAAGATGCAAGTAGACAAAACTGTCACTGCCACTATTGTAAAATGTACTAACAGTATTACTGGAGAGTATCTTTGCTCTTATAATGGTGGTAATCTTTATGCGTATGCGCTAGAAAATGCTAGTTATACTACAGGCTCTACTGTATACGTACTTGTCCCACTAGGAGATTTCTCTAAGAAAAAGACTATTGTCAGTAAAGCACAAGCTTTAGAGGACGATTCAAATATATCATTTGTATCTTCTGCTCTTGGAAATTATAATTTACTAGGTAAAAATCCAACAGAAGATAACAATAACAACCTTCCTGTTGGAATGTCATCATATCTAAAAGATAATTATATTTTGCTTTATGATAGAAATGATAGAGAGAACTCTCTAATTAATTTTGATGATGACGAATTTTTTAATAGTTTAAAACAAGCGGAAGCTGTTTTAATAGAAGCTAGTTTCAAAACAAGATTAGACAACGCACACCGCATAGGTAAAAGAGGATATTATGGTCTACAGTTTGTTCTAGCTTTCTCAGATAAAGATCAAGTAGATGAAGATGGTAATCCCGCAGTAAAAGAATACGCATATGTTCTTGATACTGGTAACATGAATGGCAACCCATTCTTATTCACTACTTGGTCTGAACAATATTCAATCTTTGATATTGACATAGAAAACTTCTTATATGTAAAAAGCATAATGGTTTTCTGTAATGATTTTGAAGATGCGGATAATGTTATTCAAGCAGAACTTTGGGGAGAAGATGTATTTGTTAAAAACATAGAAATCTATGGTTTAAAGACAATCTCCGCACAAAATGGAGATTATGTAATGACATTATCTTCTCCGCAAGGTATTACTTTTAAAAGTACAAGCCATGCAGACTCATTGTCTGTAATTGGCACAATGAAAAAACAATTAGATAACCTTTCCGATCAAGCCATGTGGTATTGGTTTGCGGAAGATGCTCGTGTAACTCCAGGAGCAGAGGGATACCAGATGTATGGTGGCTCTGGCTGGAGATACCTAGAAGATAAAAATAACACATATAATTTTTACACTTATGGCGATGAAAACAGAGCCTATGAAAATAAATATCTTTGTGTAGCAGTATACAAAGAAACAATGATACTTAAAGAAGAGTTTACAATTTACAATGATTCTGTAAAACGTAATTTAAGTATTACTTCTAATATGGGCGTAAGATTCAGTTTTGACCGAGGAACGCCAACATTAACTTGTTTAATTGACGAAAAAGAATCTGGCTTTGAATCTGAGAAAGAGGGCGGAAGGCCAGATTCTTGGTTTAAATTCATTTGGTCGATGGTAAACAAAGGAGCTGTAATTTCCTTTGAATACACTGCGGAAGAGCTGGAAGCTCAAATTGAAGAATTAAAAAAACAGTATGATTCAGGTATTGCTTCTGGAATTGGATATGCGGAATTACAGTCTATTCAATCTAATATCAATATTCTTCAAAACAGAATTGATACACAATTGGTTGGAGCCACTTTTGAACCTGGCAGCAATAAATTTACTTATGATGTGCGGCACATTGAAAATAGTGCAGTCTTTAGATGTACAGTATATACAAAAGATTCTAGCGTAGGTGAATTTTATAATGTAGGTACCGCAGAAATTATTCTACAGAATGAAGGTGCGGCACAACCTAACAGCTACTATATTATAATTGAGAATGGCGAACAGGTATTCCAATATAATGAATCTGGCGTATCCCCCGCAGATAAAAGATACACAGACCCCCTAGAAGTAAAGCCTCTAACTTGTCACTTTTATGATCCTGTTGGAATTGAAGTAAACAATAAAACATATCAGGTTAAATGGCAAGTTCCTTTAGAGAATACAATGATTGTTACTCCTGATGCAGAATCAATGACAATCAATCCTGTATCCTCTAAAATGGAATGGTGCGTATCTGAGATATATCCGTTAGCTATTGAATCTGATTATAATTACCAAGCATTAAATAATCAAATTAAATGTATTGTTACTTACTATGGAGAAGAGTATACAGAATATACAAATCTACTGTTTACTAAAGTTGGAGAGAATGGGACTAATGGTACTGACATAGTAGCAAAAATTTCTCCAACTTCTGACTCTCCAATTCTTGACATGGAATGTTTAGCTTTAGAAATTGGAGTTAACCAAGACAATACTTACGAATATATTTGGAATACAGGCCAAGCAATTACAGATAAAGTTTTAGATTTTTCTTTGTTCCAAAGAAACGAAGAATTGCCACTTGATGACGTATCTTGGACAATTTCTGGCGGCACAGGAAATAACAATAAATATATGAATGTCATTAATGGTGTTATTAGTTGGGATCCAACAGATGCCATTTCCCGCAAGTATAGAAACCAAATTATCAAAGCTTCAACGAAAGTTGATGCTTCGGATGATAACCTAAATAGAAACAATTCTGAATATTATGCATTCTATCCTGTCCCAGTAATTTACTATTATTCAAATGCAACAAGGCAAAATAAACGCTATCATGTAAGTATTGACTCTACAAAAACATTAAAGAGTATTACATATAATGCGGATGGCCGCAATCCACTATATAATAAAAATCAAGGAATCTTTATCGCTCTTGGAGACATAGAGATTTCTAAAGACAATCCAAAATATATCGTCTGGCGTGCGGAAGGTGGTCAACCGCAAGGTAAGTACCTAGATAATCCTCCAAATGCAGCATTTACTTTGACCTATTCTAAGAATAGTAAAGATGGTTTAAGGGAGTTACTTCCTAGAACCATTAATGTAGATGCTGATTTAGAAAATGGGGTAGAAGCTTATAGTTATACAGAACTTTTAACAGAGCTTTATATTCTACCAGATGACACCTATGATGGAGCTTATGCTAATAATTTAGTTCATGGACTAATTTATTCTAGTGAGCAAAGCTATAGAAATGGCGCGAACCCAGAAGTAGAGATTTATATTCCAATCTATATGTCACTAAATAGATTTGGACTACAATCTTTAAATGCTTGGGACGGTAATCATCTAGAAATCAATGAGGATGAAAACTATATCCTTGCGCCGCAAATTGGGGCTGGCGCTAAAGATGAAAACAATGCTTTTACTGGCATTGTGATGGGCACTGCTCAGACGTATGACCAAGACGAAGCTGACATTGGTCTTTTGGGGTATAGTCATGGTAAACAATCTATCTTCCTAAATGCGGAAGATGGCAGTGCAGTATTTGGTTTGCCAGAACAACAAGCAACTCAAAACAATGAATTTACAGAGGGTAGAATTGAATTAGTCCCTGGTGGAGACAGCAAAATCGGTATGTGGACTATTGGTTCAAGAGCGTTATACAACGTTAGTGATCCTGAGACTGGTGGAAAAATTCCTGATAATACAGAGCAGGGAATTGAAAACGGTGTGGGTAGACCGTATAGAGACTATCCTGTCGCAGATGCTCAGATAAGCGTGCCGCCGCAAGGACAAGGTATTATTTTGAATGCCAATCCTGCGTATATTTCTGTCAAGGGAAAACCTTTAACTAGAGAAAATTCAAATATTCAATTTGATGCAGCGAATACTACTTTGTTCGAGAATGACAGCTTGGAAGTAGAAGTTGATCCTACTAAAGACTCTGTATTTTCAATTTTTCGCCATACAGACTATGAGCAACAGGATGATGGCTCTTGGGAAAGAACTGGGAACTATAGACGTTATCCTCTTGTAGGTGTCAATGAAAATGGACAGTTCTATACTAACGCTATTGAAGATGGAGAATCTTCGATGGGTATTGGTTTTGTTGGAGCTTTTAAAAATACTGCTGCTGCACAGAAATATGTAGGTGCGCAATTTGCTTATGATAGTACGAATCTATTTAAGTTCTTTATTGATACAGAAGCAGAAGGTTCTACAGAAACTAAACCATTGCATATTTCTACTGGTACTAATATTTCAGATAAAACTGCGGCTAGTAGTGCTTTAGAGTATGCAAGACCAATTAGAATATATGGTGATTCAATTAGTTTATATGCTCCAGATCAAAGTAAAAGAAATATAGATACTTCAAGTCATAGAATTTCTATTTCTGATACAGAAGGGTTTTTTGGACATGATGATTCATACATAAAGATTACTCGCTCTGGAGATAATATTGGGGCAGATTTTACATTCAATGACAAGTTTGATATGAAAACTGCTTTAAATAGAGCATCTAGTATTACTACTGGACAGTTTACGCTATCTACTCAAACTAGCACTATGATTTCCCCAGATATAATACTAAAGTCAAAAAGAGACATATCTAGTATTGCTGGTCGAAATTTTGATGTAACAGCTTCGAATGGCGATTTCTCTTTTGAGAGCCAATATTTTACAATGGAAACGACAAACACTGGTTCTCCATTGAATTTTACTGTAGCAGATAAGCAAAATACTGTTTATTTAAAATTAAATAAATCTGCAAAGAGTAATCTATATTGTCAATATGGATTAGATTTTACAGATAAAACAGGCGGCATTACAATTAATACCAATTCAGCCAATGGAGTTAAAATCAATGCTAATTCACCAAACAATAAAGCAGAAGATGGCGTCACTTTAACCATGATTGGTCAAGACGGTGGTAGCGCTTCTATGTTCTCAATTTTATCTCCGAATGGAAGCATAGCTTCTACAAATAAAGTTGAGACAACTGGCACAGCTAGAAACTTGATTGGTGTTACATTAACTCCAGGTATTTCTACTAAGTGGGGTTACTTTGTTGGCACTGTTAATGGTACTAATGATACCATTGTTGCTGAGAGAGATATATCAACCATCAATGGTTGGTTCTATGGCGGAGAATTAATGTTTAAGAACTTTGGATGGAGTTCTGGTAATTGGCATAAAGTTAGTACAAATGATCATTCATTAACTAATATCCTTGTTAATCTTTATAATGACTATATTAATAGAGATACTAACTTAGATAATAAAATTAATAGCAATTATAACAGTCTTAACTCTAATAAAGTTGGTTGGGGAAGTTATAATAGCGCTATTACCAATCTACAAAATCAAATTAACAATAAAGCTGGCAATGATGTTTGGACAGATATGGCTGAATTTGCTGCTCAAGTTAGAAGTGCTGGTAGTTATTTAAATCAGGCTCAAAATTATAGTAACTGGGAATCTGCCAAGTCTTTTATCGGAGCCGCAGGTCGAATTTTGAATAGTATTTCTTACTAAACAAAGACAGAGAGATAAAAGGAGACAATTTAATATGAACGAATTACAATTACGAATTCAAGTGCAAGGAGCTGTTCAACAGTATGCAGAGCAGCTCCTTTATCAGAACGGAGTTCCCGCGCATATTATTGAAGATGCTTTTTCTAAGGCTCTTGGATATGTTAAAGAAAAATCTATGCAAGAATTTTTAAATGCGGCGATGGCTCCTTCTGTTCCTGAAGAAGAGGAGGAAGTAAAACAGGATGGCAACGATTGATCTTGTAAAAAGCGTCGCTATTAAAAGAGAAGATGGAACTCCAGAAGCAGACAGATACTTTGGTGTAAGTTTTGAAAATGTTATTGATGAAAGAGCGAGCAAGGGCAATTATTCCCTTGCTCAGTTCTTTGATAGCTATGACGCTTTTATGAAAGAAAATTTCTTTGTATATCGCGGGACAGACAAGCCCGCCAACACTAAAGTTGCTCTTTGGATTCAAACAGGAGTAACCAATCAAGACGATTTAGACTTAAGCTAATGGAAGGAGAAAGAGAGCATGGCTAATGTGTTAAATACACTTTATCCTCCGACGATTTCTACATTTCTTCCTGCGTTTGTTAACACAACGGAAGCGTTTATTTACTTCTCTCTTTCTCCTTATAATTCATCTTCTCAAATTAAAAGAGTTCATGTCAGTTTAACCAGTCAGTTAAATAACGAAAATGCTTTTAATAACTTAAGCGGTATTGCTTTTAAAGATTTAAGATATGATACTACTAGTGGAATGTATTATATTACTATCTCTCCAACAGAGTTAAAAAATAATACATTTAATATTAATCAATTTTATAAAGTCCAATTGCGTTTTGATTCATATAGCGGAGATGCTTCTTCTTTGCTTGGAAATGAAGCTGGAATTACAGAATATCTTTTATCATACCAAGACTATTTTTCAGAATGGTCTACAGTATGTTTGATTAAACCGATTCTCCAACCAAATATTCAGTTGAAACCATTTGATCTTTATAATGGCGATACTCCGCAATCATTTAACAAAGGTATTATTTCTATCTCTGGTAAATTGTTTTTTGGAGATGGAAGCGTTACTGAAACTGAAACTCTTCAATCTTACAAAATTCAAATTCTAGAACCTGAAACCGAGGACGTTGTTTTAGAATCTCCTACTATTTATACAGGAGATAATATTGATCCAAATGATATTAATTACAAAATAGATTTACAAGGTTTAAATACTGATACTAATACAGAGTTTATTTTTAAGATTATTATCAGTACAAAAAATCAATATGTAACATCTAAGCAATGGGATTTTCAGATTGCAGACTTTCTTGATGATTATGCATTCGATCCTGAATTAACTGTAGAAATGGATAATGAGGAAGGTATTGCAACTTTACATGTTGTAAATGTCCAAACAGTATTTGGTACAATCTATATCAAACGTGGTTCTAGCATTGACAATTTTGAAACTTGGGAAGATTTTTATATCGAAAAAGTTGCAGGAGATATTGATTTAACTCTTGAAGATAATACTGTTAGTAGTTTGGTATGGTATAGATATTCTATCCAAATGGAAAATTCTGTTGGGGGATTAACTAGGGTATATCGTTCAGATGTATTTATGCCAGAATTCTATGATGCTATTTTGTCTAGAGGCAAACAACAATTTAAAATTCAATACAATTATAGTATTTCAAGTTTTAAACCAGTTGTTAACAGAGCTAAAGTAGATACTTTGGGTGGAAGATTTCCTAAGTTTGCGGAAAACGCTATTTTAAATTATAAGCAGTTTTCTATTAGTGGCATGATTGCTTCTGAAGCTGATGTTCACCAGAAGTTTTTAAACAAGAGAGATTATTTTGATGATAATTATCAGCGTTATCAAGTCTATAAAAGCGATACTGGAGTTAAAGATTTGGTCAGAAATGACTACGATGATTATCTAACAGAATCAGAAGTCTTAACATCATATCTTACAACAACTCAAAATGACTGGTTGTGGGAACGTGAATTCAGAGAAGAGGCTATGAAGTGGTTGAATGATGGAGAGCCAAAGTTATATCGTTCAATGACTGAGGGCAATATGGCTGTAATGTTAACAGACATTAGTCTAACTCCAAATTCTACCCTTGGCCGCAGACTCTGGACTTTTACTGCTACCGTTTATGAAATTGCGGATGCTAATTCCTTAACTACTCTTGACTCTCTTGGAATCTTTGACGTAGTTAGGCCAGACAATCTTACTACTGGTGGAGGAGAAGTTGATCCTGAACCTGAATATGTAGAAGTTGTTAAAGTTGGTCAGCTTTACAACTACACTGTAACTCATACTAATAGTGTTGTAAGCGAAATTCTTGACGATCTGAAAAGAGAATATGGTGCAATTCCTGGTGGAGAAGATGGAGAAGTTGTTTATGATTCAGCTTCTGTATTAGCAGATAAACTTCCCGATGGTTTGTATTTAAAGAATATTAAAATATTCTTTAACAGTAAACCTAATGTCTATAGAATTGATAGTTCTGGAAATCCGCAAATTGTTTATAACCCTGCACAATATCCAAATGATCCAACATTAACTCTTGGGTATACTTTCAGTTTTACTACAGACACCAACAGCAATCCGCAAACAATATTTGTTAATTCTAAAGGATATTATCAAATTCCTGATAGATTAAATGTTACTGCATTATACTTTAGCAATATTGGACAGTCTGATGATAAAGGCAATGTTTATCCTGCGGACAATGTTACTGTTGAATATCTAATGGTTTATAAAGAACTGAACAATTCAAGTACAATTGTTTCTGGTCAAACGGTTGATAGAACCGTTATTGGTCAATATGAGGGTGTATTTGAATATGGCGAATATCTTGGCGAGAAAATTAGAGCTAAATATTCCTTCTCTCAAATTGGACAATATTATCAACAAATGCAATATTGGCGTGGGATTTGTCTTGATGTTGAGCCATATGCCATAGCTCATATTCAATATTATAAAGAAGATGAATATAATGACTACCTTGTAGGTGGAACTGGCGTATTACATATGATTAAAAATGTTCCAGTGCAAGATATGTGCTTTATGGGTAGACGAATGAGCCAGAAGGATTTTTCAAGACAAAGATTCTTAGACGATTGGGAATATGTATTGGATTCTAATGAATATACATCGTCTATTGATATTGAAAATCCGCAAAGAAATACTGTATATAACATCAATGGAGAATTGAAAATATACTACAAAGATGACTGGTATGATTTTACTCAAAACGAAAATGGCGGAACTGGCATTGCGCACGTTCCAATAGAAGGAATGATTAATTATCTTGGCAATGTAGTTCAGTCTACTTATGCGTAGTTAGGAGGTATAATGCGTAAAGATTATGCTTATCTTCAAGATAGCTATTATGAAGATGCAAATTCTCAACGACAACGTAGAAACTTCCTATCTACTATTGATAGTTTTGTAAATCAAAAACTGTATGTAAAAATTACTTTGTTAAATTGGGAAGAAGAACCTATTAAAGAAATTGCGGGAGAACTTACATCTGGCACTATTTCTAAAGACGGTTCTTCTTCCGTTCGCCGCACATGCCAATTAAGTGCAACTGTCAGTCGTGGAGAATATGATGTAGAAGATGTAGATCTTGACTTTTCAATAAATAAAAAAATGTTTGTTGAAATCGGTATAAAGAACTATAGCAATTTATATAAAGAATACTCTATATTATGGTTTCCGCAAGGGGTATTCTTTATCTCTTCTTTTGCAATTACTTCTAACGTTAGTTCTAGTGTTAATATTAGCTTAACATTAAAAGATAAAATGTGCGGACTAAATGGTGAAGTTGGTGGGACATTTCAATCTACAGTGATCTTAGATGAAATGCAAACTCAATCACCTACTGGGGAAACAGTTTACAAAAAAGTATTAATTTATGATTTAATCCAAGAGCTAGTAAATCATTGGGGTGGAGAAAATTTAAACAATATTGTTATTGAAGATGTTCCATTTAGAATTAAACGTGTAATGAAGTGGACTGGTGATGTTCCACTTTATATGCGGCAAAGCGGCGAAGCTGGCGGTTTGCAGTGGCAGTGTTATCCGCAAGGAAGTATTCCAAAAGATGAAGAAAATCTAGATTGGATACAGTATAATAATGGCGAAGATGTGGGTTACGTCTATGATGACTTTTATTATACTTCTGAGCTTTCCGCGAATGCGGGAGAGACAGTCACATCTGTTTTAGATAAAATAGTTCAATATCTTGGAAACTATGAATACTTCTACGATGAATTTGGGGTATTCCATTTCAGAGAGATTAAAAACTATTTAAATACTACACAGGCTACTAATTTATTAGATGATATGGCCGCAAACAATTATCTAGTAGATATTGCTACTTCTAAAGATGTTTATACTTTTTCAGATAATAGCAATCTAGTAAGTATTAGTGCCAATCCGCAATATAACAATATTAAAAACGACTATGTTATTCATGGTTTGCGGAAAATGACAAGTTCAGACATTAGCTATGATGTATTTTACCATCTAGTTATTGACAATAAACCTCAACCTCTTGGACAACGTAACGGTCAAAACTATTACAATACTTACTATGACTTACTTTTATATACAGATGAATTAACAGATCTAACACAAGCAGCTTTTCCACTATATGTAGAAGAATTGCCGCGACCTGGTAATTTTAATGTAGTATATAGAGTTCAAGATACAACCCAAGGAGATTTAGAGGATTCTATTGGAGATTATCAAGATCAACAATTAAGTGCTCAGGAAAAGATTAAAGAATTAAAAGCAAAGTTGGATGAATTAAATGCTAGACTCCAAGAGTTAGAATCAAAGATAGATCAATATACTTTAGTATCTGATACTGCGCAAGAAGAAATAGACAGATTAACTAAAGAAAATGACGAAATTAAAAAAGTATTAAATGAAAATACTACAACTTATACTGAGCAGGTTAAAGAACTCAATACTATGAAAAGTTCTTTAATTGACTATAAGAATCAAAGAAGAGATTTGGAAAGCAAGATTGAAGCAGATCGAGATAACCAAGAGTTGAAAGATCAGTTAAACAGTGTCATTGCTAGAATTGTTGTTCTTGAAGACGATATTGATAGTTTGCAAAGCAATACAGACAATTTAAAGAATACTATTGATACTCAGCGTGCGGAAATTGAGAAGAATGAAGAAACGATTGCTGAGTGGGAAGAAAAGTTAAATACTGTTAATGTCGAAGGTGGCAGTGTTGAAGAATACGTTTCTTTAATCAGAAAACGTTCTGATGTTAAAGAGCAAATTCAAATGACAGAGCAAGAAATTGCACGAAACGAACAAACTATTAACGATTTGGATTTGCGAATTGAACAGGCAGAAGAAGAAATTAAAAACGCAGAAGAAAATATTGATGCTACTGCGGGATATGCCTTTTATGTTTGGGATGATTCAGATTATAGAAAACTTCCTGTAGTTAAATATTATCCCAGTAACGGAGATGGATATACTGTATTGGACTGGCGTACAGAAATATATCTTCAAGGTATGCTTGCTAAGAACAATGGCACAGATGCAGGTATGTATTATCATAACTTAGAGCTAGATTATACACAAGCCGCAAATGATAGAAACTGGATTGCAGGAATTCTAAGGTATGGCCGCAAGAACAGGGTTGATACAGACTATTATTTCCAAGAACTTGAAGCCTTTTGGCCGCAAATGTATAATTTAGAAACTCAAAAGTTCTATGGACAAGAATCAAACGATGAACTATTAACAACTTCGTTAGCAGATGGTGTTTATTACTTAGATTTTATTGAACCGCAAACTTCTGGGCTTGGAGAGTTTTCTATTCAGAATATCGGTCGCCGTATGGATGTTGTAAATGATGAAGATATTAACTGTCTATTCCAACCATTGATTCCAGATGTAATTTTTTTGAACAGAGATGATAAAGAAAATTTTGATAAACTAAAAGCAGAATGCCAAGATAAAGGCGAAGAATGGACGCAAGTTACTAGTGATGTATACTACGCATTAGCAACTGGCGGTTGGAGAAATGCAGCATTCGATCAAATTAAATATGAACTATATCTACATACAAATTATCAAAAGACACTTTCAGTAACAGCTCTTCCTGCATACTATCTCGAACCTAATAGCAGAGTTACAATTAACGACAAATCAACTAATACCTATGGTTCATTTGTTCTTAAATCTCTTTCCATTCCTCTTGGGCCAGGAAATGTTATGTCTGGTAGTTGTGCTGAATGCTTTGAACGATTTTAATTTAATGGGCAGAATGATTGAAACATTTTGCCCATTTTTTTATATTTATAAGAGTGTAATTTTAGGAGACAAAGGAGAAACAAATTGGCAGAGTATCAAATTGGTCAAATACGCTACTCTGGTAGTGGTTGTGTTACTCCTGTTTCTGCCGAGACTAGTTATCTAAATATTAGTATGAGTGGTGGGAGCACCGAAGGTTCTTCTTATCAAGATGTACTGATTAGTCCTACAACACCTTTTATTAAGGACAGAGATTATTATCTTTCAATTTCTATTCCGCAAGATATGAACTATGATATGGAATTTGATTTAAAGCTAGTTAAAAGCGAAGATAATCTTAATACAGTATATCAATATCTAAAAAAGATTTCTATCGGTCGTGGTGGAACTGGTGAGAATGTATATACTGTAGTTTTATATGAAAAGTCAGATGGTACAGTAGATGCTATGTTGCCTTTAGAGTATCAGCAAGGCGTACAAAATATTAAAGATGCCATTTATTATCGTAGAGATAATGGTAGATACTATTTGGGTAATGGTGATACTACTTATACGCTGACGTATGATTTTAATGATATTGCGGCAACTGCTTCTTGGAGAGAAGAAGTGGGCGTACAGCATGGAGTTTTTGAATTAGTATTTAGACCAGTAGAAGACAATTTTACTGGAATTCTATTGCAAATGGTTAGAACTCCAGAAGATATGAATATTCAGCGCGGAGACGGCACTTTTGGTCGCAGAGTTGAATTGGAAAACGTTGAGTATACTGTTTACGAACTTACTAATCAAGTTGACAATATTAACAGAGATGGTACACTTTCAAGAATTGGTATTTGGAGCCATCCTGGCCTTATGATGGCTATTAATGGCGAAGAAATTAAAGTAGGCCCGAGCGGGTACTATGAGTTGGATGATGTAATTGATATTGAGTCAGTAGCAATTGTAGCTCCAAACAACTCTTGGATTGATAATTGGACTATGGACTATTCTTATCAAATAGTAGAAGAAGAGGAGGTATAATCCGTGGATAGTTTCTATGGAGGCAAGCAAGGTATTGATTTTGTCTTGCGTGGAGCCTTTTCTTCTGTTGAGTCTATGGTGGAAGCTTTTAGACAGGGGCCGTCCTATACAGATGTATTCTATCATGAATACTGTATAATTGATACACCAAACAAGAATGATAAAGACAACGGCAAAATCTATCGTCGCGGCTTAGAGTACCAAAACACTATGGGCGGTGCGATTTATGTCGGTCAAATAGTTGGAAGCAGTTCTGGAACTCCGCTTTTTGAAATGCATACACTCCAAGATGCAATTGAAAAGTCTACAATCCCAATCGAAGAAGATGACTATCGAAAATTTCCTGTTGCATATAATGAAGATAAAACAGGCTTTATTTATAATACAGAAAGACCCAACGACCCTATTGGAATTTTCCCGTTTAGCACAGCAAATGATACCAGCTTAGTTCCAGGTAAATATATTGAAGATTCAACAACAAAATATAATGACGAAATAAGATGGACTTGGGTTAATATTAGAAAGCCAAATCAATCCTCTGACTCAATTTTTTATGTTGGATTTGAAATTCCATACACAGTAATTGACTATGCTATTCATATGACTTCTCCATATGATGCTAATGGAGATATTCTAACAGACGCTACAAAAATAGAAAGAACAGATACTGAGGAACACCCATTTTATGAAAAATGGGATCTTGGAATTCCAAAAGGCGTTAAAGGTGATACTCTAAGAAATTTGCGGGTAATCGTTCCAACAGAGAATGATAGAACTAGAATTTATGAAGCAAGTGCAATTACAGTAAACCATACTACTGGAGAAGCTATTGTAGGAACTCCAGGATACGCAGGACTTGATGATGATATTACGGCGGGTCGGCAAATTGTAGTCTTTGATTATTATATCTTTGATAAATTGCGTGATCCTGAACCTGTAATGATTTATCTTGGTGATTTTAATATCATAACTGCTATCAATATTGACGACGAAGGCACTTTAACTGTAGAGTATTCCCATGATGATGATACGGTGTTCACAAAGAAAATCCGTTGGGTTAATGGCGTATCGTTAACAGAAGGCAATGGTGCTGCTGGCGGACATATTACATTTACCTTCAATAACGATAATCCTACTAAGACACAAGAATTTGATATTAGTTGGATTAAAGGCATTGAAATTGAAGAAGATGGTTCTTTAATTTATAGTTATGCGGGAACCCCAGAAGAAGAAAATATGCCTGAGAATGCCGTTCCGGTAAGGGCAGATGGTGTTTCCGCCGACGCATCCCGCACAGCTGGATTCTACAGGGTCGAAGATTTCCTACAATGGATTCATGATGTAAATTTAAATAGTGAAAATGGTCATTTTTATGTTACCAATAACAGAGATGAAACCATTTTTGAAACCGACTTAGACTGGATTAAAGATATTCAGTTCGCGGAAGATGGCTCTGTAACATTGGTGCATACTTCAGAAGATAACTTTACATATACCAATCTAATTAAATGGATTGATAGTGTAACTTTAGATCAAACAACAGGTAGATTTACAATTGATTGGAACTATGGTGATGATTCTGTAACCCAGCTAGATTGGACAGACGATATTTATATCAACGAAGATGATGGTAATATCTATATTCATCACACTAACCAAGATTTAAATATTGACACTCCAACTGGAACTGCACCTTTTGGAAATGCAGAATTACTTGATGCACATTTAAAGCTAATTGTTAGAGCTAGTGTTGCGGAAAATGGCGTTGTAACATTTGTTTGCAATACTGGTGAGACAATTAGGTTAAACCAAGGGGGTAACGATGCAGCATTCCAGATTAAAGTGATTCAAGATATTACTTTAAATACTGGTATTTATGAAGATAAACATATCTTTGTAAAGTATAATACTGAAGATAGTGCAACACCTATTGGCGATCCGATTAACTATATTCAAGATATGGTTGTGCGGCCAGAGGATTTTCATCTGTTAGTGCTTTATAACGATCCTGCACATCGCTATCCAAATGTAGGTGGCTCGTTAGATGATGATGGTAAGGACGAAAATGGTCACGCATGGGTAAATAATGTTGCGGGAAGCCAGGGAGAAACGGCCTATAGACAGCCAGATATTTATTGGCGCGATATAGGATCAATTAAAGACCAAGCTGGTATCTTGATTGGTTTAAATCTTGATTCTTCTGAGGTTGAAGACGCAGGATTTGATCCAAAGATTGCAGGATCTGCGGGAGACGAAGACACTCCTGGAACTGGTGTCTGCGGTTATCTACAAAGCAGATTTGCCAATGGACTAACAGGTACTGTTAACAGTGTTGATAGACCTGGGACCGCGCAAAAGATCGTAGTTTACAGCCCTCCAAAAGAGGGTGAAAACTTAGATAAACAAGATACAGAATTCTACGCTTATGATTATAACACTTACAAATGGTTCTATCTTGGTCGCATTGCAGACTCTGGTATGCGGGATGCTAAACTGATTAAGAATACAGACAACTTAGGCGATGCCTTAGCAGAAGTTACCGCAAAAGGTCTGCTATTTAAGTATTATAGCACAACAAAATCTGATACTGCAATTCCCAAATATTGGGCACCAAGTTCTACAATATTAAATTAAGCGGGTGATTTGATTGAAGATAGTTCAATACAAAGGCCCATTCACAGTGAGTGATAGAATAGAGATTGAACCTGAGTATGATAGAACTTGGGTTCATATTGGAATTCAGATTCCAGAAAGACAACCGATTGCATATACTTATTATACCGACGCACTGCCGCAAACAGATCTAAGTATTGGTGAACTAGATGGCGAAACAATTGCGTATAGAGTAAATGACACTGGTATTTTGGAATTTGACGAAATTGCACAGAATAGTTGGCAAATTTGCTTTAACAGGGATTTGCCAACTGAGACAATTATAGATATTGCGTATCAAGACGCAGAGGAAATATAAGGAGGTGGTAGGAGAAAATGCCAAATGGTGCTGACAAAAAATTAAATTTTGTAGCAAAAGTTTATGACCCTGTGGCAAAAGATTTTAAGCCTATTTACATTGCTCCAGATGCCACAGATAAAGTACAGGGCGATGTAAAGTTATCTGATGCAACAGATAGCACTTTAAATGCTTCAGAGGGAATGACCGCTGCAACTCCTGCCGCAGTCAAAGCTGCAAATGATAACGCAAATAATAAATTAGATAAGACAACACCAGAAGCACAAACTGTTGCTGGGCAAGTTACATTTAACTCTTTAGTTACAGGAAACAAAGGCATTACCGTTCCTTCTGGACAAACTTTTAATGGTGAGTTAAATGGAAATGCGGCAAGTGCTACAAAACTAAAAACACCTAGGACATTTAGCGTTTCAGGTGTTGGAGCAGGTAATTCTGTAACGTTTAATGGCGAAAATAATGTTGCTTTGGTTATTGGAAATATTGATGCTTCTAAAGTAAATCAAGGAACATTACCCCTAAGTGTTGTTCCAAAAGGAGCTTTGGAAAGAGTTGTTCATGTAACCAATGAGGCCGCAAGATTCCAACTAACCACAGCTACTGTTCAGCTTGGAGACACTGTTATCCAAGATGATACAGGGATAATGTATATTGTAGTAGACGAATCAAATCTAAACAGTGCTTCTGGGTATGAAGAATACGCGGCTGCTACAGCGGCTGATGCTCTACATGCGGACGAGGCTGATGTTGCAGGCAGATTAGCCACTGCCCGCACGATTCTAACGAACTTAGCTTCGACTTCTGCGGCAAGTTTTGATGGTACAGCAAATATTACTCCAGGCGTAACTGGAACATTACCTATTGCTAACGGTGGTACTGGCATTACTAGTAATCCTAGCATGTTAGTGGATTTAGAATCTACTGCCGCAGACACTATTTTTGAAGCTCGTCCTAGACCTGGTATTACTGGAACGCTTCCTATTAGTCATGGTGGGACAGGAGCGACTACCGCTTCACAAGCTTTAACTAATTTAGGCGCTGCTTCTGCAGACCACACTCACTCAGTTTTTTCTGCTACAGAGAATGGTTTTGTTCCTGCTTCTGGCGGAGGGACTACTAAGTTCTTGCGGGCTGACGGCACTTGGCAAGTTGCTGGTGAAGTAACTGGCGTTAAGGGCAATGCGGAAACTGCATATAGAACTGGCAATGTTAATTTAACTCCTGCAAATATTGGGGCTGCAAGTGTTGATCATGTTCATAATGAATACCTCCCTCTCGCAGGTGGTACATTGACAGGTAATTTAAGTTCTAGGCAAATTGCTCCTTCTTCTACAAATAGTTATGATTTAGGTACTAGTAGTTTGAAGTGGAGGAATGTTTACGCTACTACTTTTACAGGTAATTTAAGTGGTAATGCAACTTCCGCAGATACCGCCACTAATGCTACAACTGCGAGTAAAGTTAATCAAACGTTAACACTCAGTGGTGATGTTACTGGTAGTGTTAGTTTAAATGCTACTGGTACTAGGACAATGACAACAAATATCGCCGCAGACACAGTAGGGTTTGCGGAATTAAAGAGTGAAGTTGGAACAGTATACGTAGGTAGCGATACTCCTACTGACGATAGTGTAAAGTTGTGGGTGAAGATATAATGGACAGAATTTCAACCTTCTCTTGGGGGGCTTACTAATAAAGTAGGTGAGCGCTGTGGCACAAGCCTACTATAACACTAGTTCAACTGGAGCTTCGTTTTCGCCATTGACCGCAGATATGGTTGGGGCAGTACCTAGTTCTGGAGGAACATTCTCTGGAGAAGTAAAATTTTCTGCAGGAACGTATGTTTATAGCACTTCTGGAACAGTAGGAACTGGAGGATATGTTAAGATTGCCACAATTAGTTTGGCTGGTACAATCTATCAAAATATTCCAATAGAGTTTACAGTCTTCCGCAGAGGGACTAGGACTTCTACAACCTTATCTATTACTTTTTCTTCGGCAAACAGTGCAGACCCAGGTCTTACATCTTTTTATTTTGTTGGGGCTGGTAGTTCTACGGATTTTTATTTGCACAAGTCTGCGACTTCAACTTGGAATTTGTATATAAGAAAAACAGAAAGTTATGATAATATAGGAATTACAGCGTATGAAACAAATTTTTCTTATATGGGTTATAAATTGACTTGGGGCAGTAGCCAAGTCTCCAGTGTTCCAAGTGGGGCCGTTGCTGCAACTGACAACTCTCCAATCGTAGTGTCTTCATCCCAGCCAAATGGTGTAAATACAAAAATTTGGGTAAAAGTATAAAACTCTAATGGGCAAATTGTAATTACTATAATTTGCCCATTTTTATTATATATTAGTAATATAAATTACAAGGATAGAAAAGGAGTTTCATGGCATGAAATTAAATTATAGTACAAACCTCACATCTGTTGGGGGCTGCTGCGGATGCTTTGCATTTGCTAACAGTCTAGAAAATAGAAAACAGTATATTAGATTATTGAATTCTATTTGCACCCCAGAAAGATTTGGGGTGTAATATGGCAACTTGGGTTAATTTGTTAGATGTAATTTATCCTATTGGTAGTGTATATATCACATCAACAACTACTTCACCAGCATCTTTAGTAGGTGGTACTTGGACACAGATAACCAATAAATACTTGTATTGTTCAACTACTCCAAAACAAAATGGCGGAAGTGCTTCACACAGTCATAGTTTAAGTGGTAATGGTGGCGCTTGTGGGGACTTTGGTGCAGGAAAGACTAACTCTAATTGTTTTGTTGCTAACCGAAGATATGGCAAAATATCTTTCACTCCTAATATAAGAGAATATTGGGTAACTTCTGGATATAGTGGTGAAGCTGGAGAACCCTATACCAACGCGTTAGAATTAGTAGGCAATACAGACACAAACGATTCATCTCTGCCTTCTTATAGCGTTTGTGTATATATTAGAACCGCTTAGAATTCAAATAATCTAATATCATAACAGAAAGGTAAAAAATGATATTAGATACTTTCAGAAGTGTTAAAAAGAGACACTTCCTGGGGGGGCATATGCTAACGCCTCTCCGCTAGGAGGTGTTATTTAATTGGCAACTACTTTAGCAAATATCTCTATCAAAAATAACAGTTCTTGGAATACATACCTGGATTTAATTTATCCAGTTGGCAGTATTTATATTTCATATACTTCTACTAGTCCAGCAACTCGCTTTGGCGGCACATGGTCACGAATCATCGGACGATTCTTGTACTGCACAACCAATACTACTCCAGCTGGTTCTAACACACATACCCTAACAGTGGATCAGATCCCAAGTCACAACCATATTCTTCAACGTCATAATAATTCTCAAAACATAAATGTAAATCTTGGTTGGTATTATAGTAATTCTAGTGATGGTGGTCTGTGGACTCAGTTGACAGAGAGGAGTGGCTCTGGTCTTATGGGCACCCCAGTAATTACTAACACAGGGGGGGCAAGCTCACAACAATATGCCCGCATACCAAGGTGTTTACTGTTGGAGGAGAACTGCCTAGATTTAGTGGAGTGGGTGATATAAATGCCTACTCTTGCTAATGTATCCATTAAAGACAACTCTACTTGGACTACACTGTTAAATATGATATATCCTGTTGGAAGTTACTATATTAGCAATAGTTCAACTAGTCCCGCAGGCAAGTTTGGTGGAACTTGGGCTACTTTGACTGGTAGATTCCTTTATTGTAACAGTGGGACAAGTACAGGTGGCACTAATGATCAAGCGTTAACAGACAAAAATATTCCAAGACATAGCCATCTTTTAAGAATTGGGTGGGGAGATAATAATACTTTATGGAATACCTTATACGCTGCTACAGGATTGGGAAGTTCTTGGGGTGCTTCTAGTGCTTGTCTACCTGAAATACAAGATGGATATTCTGGAGAAAGATTTGTTCCAGAATATGCTCCTACTCATAACAATATGCCTGCTTATAAAACTTGTTATTGTTGGTATAGAACAGCTTAGTTATCAATTATAATGTCCTAATCTAATATCTTTTTAGTAAGTAAACTTATTGAAAGGATATTTTGTATTATGACTCTCAATAAACTTAACAATCGTTGGGGGGGGCTATAATTTAAATAGCTCTATTCTTCAACGATTTAAAGAAGGTGGTCAGTAGTGGCTACCTGGGTTAATATTTGTGATGTATTTTGGCCTGTTGGTTCAATATATATGTCATATTCTTCAACCTCTCCTGCTAATTTATTTGGCGGGCAATGGACGCAAATTTCTGGGAGATTTTTATATCCTTCAACCTCTGCTGGCTCTACTGGAGGAAGTAATACTCATAATCACCCCCTTTCTGACTTGGGAGCTGCATGTATAGACACTATTGGAAATTCTAGTTGGCTCAATGTTGCTAGTAATTCTTCTTCCAGATATGAATTGCCAACTCTTAATTTATATAAATGGGCATATCAGATTATGGCTCGAAACCCTTCTTCAGAAACAGCTTTTCATGGAACAAACTTGATGGGAACGACAGACAATAGAGAAACATTACCTAGTTATATAACAGTATATTGCTGGCGAAGAACAGCTTAAATAATAATAATTATAGGGATACTTTTATAGTATCCCTATTTTTTATTGGGCATTATCAAATCATCAATATTTAGCAATTTTTATAATTTGTAGACTATGTAAAAGAGAAAGGAGTATTGATATTAATGGACGCAGTATCTGGTCTTTTCCAGCAATACTCCATTGAATCTATCATTTTAATAATAGTAATGTTAGGTGTTGCTATTAAATTCGTTGGAGAATTAATAGAATGGTTCTACAACAAAACCAGAAAGTTCTTTAATAAACAAAATGATAAAGATAAAGAACATGCAGAAATCACAGACGGAATTTCAACAGTAGATGAAAAGGTTTCTCAGTTGTTGGTTAACATTGGGGATTTAACTAATAGAGTTAAAGTGTTGGAAGAGCAAGGGGCTATTACAACAGAACGTCTCCAAGAGAACAGTAGGAGTTATATCATAGACAAACATCACTATTTTTGCTATGAAGTTAAAGCTATTGATGACTTAAATCTTCAAAGTCTAGAGAGAAGATACTTATATTACAAAGCTGCTGGTGGAAATTCTTATATTGAGGGTTTGATGGAAGAAATTAGAGATTTACCCAAAGTAAATTTACAAGATAGACATGTCGTTGAAGCAATTCATCATATTCAATGAAAGGGGTGAAAATGCCAATAGAGTTAAAAGCATTCACTGTCAATATGAAATCAATGGATCAAGATATTGACGACCCCATTATAGCTGGTGCGGGAGATGCCAATGGCCGCACATTCAGAGTAATCTTTACTCAAGAAGCTGCTGCACAGTTTACAGAGTATTCTAAAGTATATCTGTCCTGGAAGCATAAACAGGAACGGATTGAAGGACTAAACGTCTTTGTGCATGTTAAAGATGACCCAATGATTTGGGAAATCCATTGGCCGCAAACCATGTTGCGGGAAGGTGATGTACTTTGCTGCATCAAGTTAGTCGATGATGTTAGTATTGTTCAATCTACTAACTTCATTGTCCATGTCCTTTCTGATCCTACTTCTGGAGAAAATTTCGTAACTAGTGATGATTATAGTATATTTCAAACTGCTATCATCAATTTGAATTATATCTCCCAGAAGATGGTTCATCAAATGGAAGATCAGGAGAAAGAGTTTGCGGGATGGCGTGAAGATTTTGCTTCTATGAAAGGTGAAATTACTGCTGCTACAGATAAAGCAAATGAAGCCTATGAATTGGCACAGGATGCTTTAGAGCAAATTGTTCAGAAAGACACAGCAACTGGTATTCTGATGACAGAATACTAAATATATATCTATAACGCGTTATAAATCTATATTGAAGGAAGGGGAACAATGGCTGATAAAATCATCAGGTTTTATCATGGTGCATCTACTGGTATCCAGGGTAAAATTGACGATGGCACTATCAACGAAAGTGACATTGTAATTACTAGTGATACTGATGAAATTGTATACATTGATGAAACTAAAACTCAAAAGCCACTTGGTTCTTCCAAGAGCAAGCAAGAGTGGGAAGTGCAACTTGGTTCTGGCGGAACTGTTGGTGGCCTAAAGACTGGTGACACTATCCCAGAAGGTACAACAATGGACGAGCTAATTAAGCTTCTTACCCAGAAGTCTGTACCTGCATCTTACACACAACCTGGCGTTACGTGCCGCGTATCCACTGGTACAGCCGCGGGTTCATACGAGGTGGGAACTCAAATTAACACTACCCTTCAGGGTACGTTCACTAAGAATGATGCTGGTGAACTAACCCAGATTGAAATCCTAAAGAATGGTGTTAGTATTCTCTCTCAGGCTACTTCTCCAATTACTACTGAAGCTCAAACCTTCACTCTTGGAGAAGAAACTGTATCATTCACTGCTAAGGCTACATATGCAGATGGCGCTATTAAAAATGACAACCTTGGACAACCTTCTCCTGATGGACACATCCCAGCTGGCTCCAAGACCTCTGCGGCAGTGTCTTTCGTTGGTAAGCGTAATCTGTTCTATGGAACAGGCGTGGGTGCAGCTCCAGAAGCAACAAGTGAAACTGTGCGTGGTCTAGCTAATAAGAAACTTGGCCCCGCCAATGGCACATCTTTTAACATCAATGTCGCTGTTGGACAACAATATGTCATCATCGCTTATCCTGCTACTTTGCGAGATTTGACAAAGTGCTTCTATGTTGAGCAAAACACTGACTTAGCAGCTAACTTTGAAAAGTCTACTATTAGTGTTCAAGGTGCTAATGGTGCGGCAGGCGCTGATTATAAAGTTTATGTCTACGAAATGGCTATTCCCGCTGCTGCTGGAATGACGCTACAGGTTCAAATTTAGTGAGGGGAGTGAGTAAATATGGCTATTGATGCAAAGAATCTAGTTGTTGCTGCTAAAATTTATAGTCGTGGTATTGCTTTACCTCTCGATGCAAGTGAAGTTTATTCCACTAAAGAAGAAGCCTTAGCGTATGCGGCAAGTCCTACAGCCTATGCTGGTCAGACAATTAAAGTTTTAGAAAATGGTAAGTATGAATCTTACGTTCTAAATGGTACAGCTGGTGCTTACACTCTTGATAAAATCGGTGTAGACGCTAGCATGGTTAAAAATTACGTTCAAGTTGTAGCATCTCTTCCAGGAGAAGGACAAGAACAGGGCGTCATTTATATCAACACTGCCGACAATAAAGGTTATATTTGGGATGGTAGTGCCTATAAAGTAATTTTTGAAAATGTTGAAACAGAAGATGGTTCAAGTCTCTCTGAACAGCTTGAAAATATCACTACTGAACTAGAGCAAAAAGCAGATCTTTCAGGTGCTACTTTCACAGGAAGCGTTATTCTTCCCGCAGACCCCACTCAAAATCTAGAAGCTGTTACAAAGCAATATGTTGATCGTCTAGTTGCTGGTCTAAATGAATTTACAGTTGGTATTGTAGATTCTTCTACTCCTCTTCCTGCCACTGATTACACTGTTGGTCAAACCTTTAGAGTGGCAGAAGCTGGAACTTACGCAGGTCAAGAGTGCGAAACTGGCGATTTAATTATCGTTATCAAGGATTATGAAGCTGATAGTGCCTCTAATACTGACTTCCTAGTTGTTCAGGCTAACGTTGATGGTGCGGTAACTGGCCCAGATGCTTCTACTGATGCTAACATCGTTGTCTTTGATGGAACGACTGGCCGCAAGATCAAAGATTCTACAGTAACAATTGCCAGTGTCTCTGATGCTGTGGCTAAGGCTCACGAGCACGCTAACAAGACTCAGCTTGATTCCTTTACCAAGACTGAGACTGAGCTTCTTGGTGAGGTTGACTCTAAGATTGCTACTGCTCTTGGAGACTATGCAACAACAGAAGACTTAGCTGATTATGTTCTCCAAGAAACATATAATACTAAGATGGGGCAACTTGATAGCACCATTGGAACAATTCAAACTAATCTAAATACTAAAATTACTGCGGATGACCTTGCTGAAAGAGTTGGTGAGATTCCCGCAGAGACTACAATCAAAGATTATGTCGATACTGCTGTTGGCTCTGGCGGTGCGGACGTAGCTGAAGAAATTGCGGACGCTCTTGCACAAGCTAAAGCGTATACAGACCAAAGTTTGACGATCACAGAATTCTAATTAAGGAGTCTAAGAACGATGGCTATTGTGAAAGCGTATAATACGTTGCAATCAAAGCTCTCACAGTTGCCTGTATCAGATGGTAATCTTATCTTTGTAACTGACACGCACACAATTTACTTAGATATAAATGGGACAAGACTAGGATATACTGATATTACCGTCTTGTCCCAAGAGACAGATAGAACATCTATCTTAGCTCCTGTTGAGGGTTTCTACTATGTAGAAGAAACTGATATATTTTGGAGATATAGGGGGGGTTGGAAACAGATTACTCCTGATAATCTCAACCCTCTATTCTTTGGAGTATATGAAGATTTTCCGCCCACAGGAAAAGATAATGTTCTATATATCTCTGATGATGCAACTTATAAGTGGGATTCTTTGACTTCTCAATATATATGTATTGCAAATAAAACCGAATGGAAAAATATCTAGCAAATTAAAAAGGAGGAAGAGAAATTTATGCCAAAGAAAAAAGAATATATTCGTGGTGAGAATGTTGGACCACACAAGAGTATAATTTTTCTTGCTGAACTTCCTCCTATGAAAAAACGTAGGCGAGCTTTGTTTCATTGCAATCAATGCAATAAAACTTTTGAATCTGATATTGCTGAGGTGAATAGAGGAAAAAGAGGCTGTCATTGTTCAAGAATTTTAGATTTAACTGGTCAAAAATTTGGAAAATTGACAGTTCTTTCTTTTGAGGGAATTGATAAAAATAGACAGTCTCTTTGGAAAGTTAAGTGCTCGTGCGAAAAAGAAACAGAATTTATTGTAAACTGTAATTCTTTAACAACTGGAAATACTTCTTCTTGCGGCTGTAATGGTAGTGAAACAAGAATTAAACGAGCAGAAAAAGAAATGATAGGTAAAACTTTTGGGAAGCTGACAGTGTTAGAGAGGGTTCCAGGCAAAAGAAAAGAAGATAATTTTGTTTGGAAATGCGAATGTTCTTGTGACAACCACACAATAGTAGAAGTTGATACTAGAAGCCTTACTGATTTTAGAAAAACTTCTTGTGGATGCTTAACTTCTAAAGGAGAGTATATAATTCAATCTATTTTAATTGCATTAGATATTAATTATGAAAAAGAAAAAATTTTTGAAGACTGTATAAATCCAAAAACAAATGCAAAATTAAGATTTGATTTTTATCTTCCTGATTATAATTGTTGTATTGAGTATGATGGAGAACAGCATACTTATTTTTCCTCGAAGGGGTGGAATACAGAAGAACATTTTAAACAAACAGTTTATAGAGATTTTATAAAAAACGCATATTGCGAACAGAAACATATTGCTCTAATTAGAATTCCTTATACTGATTATTCTAAAATAAATCAAGATTATATTTTAAAACTTTTAAAAGAAAGGATTTCATAGAATATGAGCTTAGTGAAATTTCTAACGGGTTCTGCGGCTGATTTTCAGGGTCTAGACGTTAAAGACCAAGATACCCTATACTTTGTGACAGATGAACGCAGAATCTACAAGGGCGATGTTCCCTTCTCTGGTGGAATTTATCAAACTGTAAAAGAATTCCCTAGAACTGGTGTTGTAAACACTCTCTATGTAAATACTGCAACTGGTCAAGTTTCTTACTGGAACGGTACTGGTTATCAAACTGTTGTTCCTGCTACTGGAAAGACAATTTCTGGCGCAGGTAGTCATGACCAACTAGCTACTACAAAGGCTGTAGTTGATTATGTCGCAGCTCAGGTAGCTGACCTAGATGTTGCTGCTCTAGAAGGTCGTGTGGGTACTCTCGAAGGAGAGATGGACACTGTTCAGGGACAAATCACAACAATTAATGGTGAGGGTAAAGGCTCTATCAAGAAGGCTCTCTCTGATGCTAAGGCTTATACTGATACAGAAGTTGCTAAGAAAGCCAATGTTCAGCACACTCATGCGATTGCAGACGTAACTGGTTTACAAACTACTCTTAATGGCAAGGCTGATAAAGCTACAACTCTTGCGGGCTATGGCATCACTGATGCTTACACTCAGACTCAAACTGATTCTAAGATTGCTGAAGCAATTGCCGCTGCTCCACACCTAAAGCGTGAGATTGTTGAGGAACTTCCTAAAGTGGGTAGCGCTGACGCTAACACTATCTATATGGTTCCTGCCGATGGCAGTATTTCTGATCCAGGCGAGGAAACTTCTCATTACAATGAATATATGCTTATCAATGGAGCGTTTGAACTAATCGGCACTTCTCAGGTAGATCTAAGCGGCTATGCTACTGAGACTTTTGTAACCGACGCTATCAACGCTCTCGATGTTGCTGATGCTGCTGTTACGAATCGGTACGTTTCTCGGGTAGTCCAGACTAACGGCAAGATTGCTGTTACTCGTGCAGCACTTCCTGTTACTTCTGTAACTGAAGGTTCTGCTAAAGGCACAATCGCAGTAAATGGTGCTGACGTAAATGTACACGGTCTAGGTACTGCCGCTTACACAGATGCTGCAAACTATGAAGCTGCTGGTGCTGCGGCTGCTGCTGTCGCCGCTCTTGACGTAAAAGACGCAGCAGTTGACAATCAGTATGTTAGTGCTGTCTCTCAGACAGATGGTAAGATTGTTGTTTCCCGCAAACAACTTCCTGCTAAGCCTGTAATTGCCGAAGGTGCTACTAACGGCACAATCTCCGTTGACAGTGTAAACGTTGCTGTTCATGGCCTAAAGTCTGCGGCCTACACAAAAGCTAGCGATTATGCTACTGCTGCTCAGGGAACTAAGGCAGATCAGGTCTTTGCCGCACTTACTTGGGGTACTATCTAAACTGAATAAAATAGGCGGGAGATAGGTTTTGGAAGTTTTTAAAACAGACTTCTGCCTTCTCCCTTTTCTTAGAGGGAGAAATTATAAATGGCATTATTCAAACCTTATAAAATAACTAGTGATAAATTAGAAGACCTTGCTATTCAAGAGGGTCAAATAGTTATCACTACCGATACTAAGAAACTATATGTAGACGTAAGTGCTACTGAACGTATAGAGATTACTGCGGATGTGGAAGTTGATCTTAGCGACTATGTTACTACAAGCACTCTAACTTCTACTATTGGAGAAGAAGCATCTGCGCGCCAAAAACAAGACCAATTGCTTGAACAAGCTATTGATGATAAATTAGGCGCTGACGATATTATAGCTGGTAGTAATGTTCAAGTTAGCCATGATGATGTATCTGGACATATTACAATTTCTGCTACCGATACTAAATATACTGCTGGTACTGGTCTTGGGATGATTAGTAATGGATTCTATATTCTCAATGGCGGCGTTGGTTTAAATCAGCTTGCTAACGATTCTGTTAGTGAAGATAAACTAGCTGACGGTGCAGTTGATACTGTTAAAATTGCTGATGGCGCTGTAACTGCAGACAAGTTAGCAGAAGGTGTGATTCCTGAAATCCCTGATGTTACTCTTGCTTCTCTTGGAGTCACCGCTACTGCTCAAGAGCTAAACTACACTGATGGAGTAACTTCTAATATCCAAACCCAGTTAAATGGTAAGGCAGCTAGTTCGCATACTCACAGTAATGCTACAACTACCGCTGCTGGCTTCTTGCCTAAGCTGGGCGGAGGAACTACAAACTACTTGCGTGCTGATGGCACTTGGGCTAAGCCTCCTGATACCAATACCACATATTCAGATATGGAAGGTGCTACCTCTAGTGCAGCAGGCACTCACGGTCTAGTTCCAGCTCCTGCGGCTGGTGCGGCTAACCGTTACTTAAGAAGTGATGGAATTTGGCAGGCTCCGCCTAATACCAATACTACATATACACTGTCCAAGAGCGGTTCTACAATTACGCTATCTGGTAGTGATGGTAGTTCAACAAGTGTTACTGATTCTAATGCCACCTATTCTCTAAGTAGTTTTGGTATTACAGCAACAGCAGCTGAACTTAATAAGTTAGATGGAGTTACAGCAACAGCTGCTGAATTGAACTATGTTGATGGAGTAACTTCTAATATTCAAACCCAGTTAAATGGTAAGGCAGCAAGCAACCATAGTCATAGTTATCTTCCTCTAGCTGGAGGAACTTTAACTGGTACGTTAACCTCTAGAGCGTTAACACCATCTGCTGATTCTACTTATGATATTGGTACTTCTACTGTTCGATATAGAAATATTTATACAGATAGTATTACTGCTTCAACTATTAATGGTACTGTTACCAATGCCACAACGGCTACACAAGCCAACTATTGGACCACTGCTCGTACACTTACTTTCACTGGTGATGCTACTGGATCTGTAAGTATCAGAGGTAATGCTAATATGTCTTGTGCTCTTACTTTAGCTGCGAATTCTGTAACAGCTAATGAAATCGCCTCTGGTGCAGTTGGTTTGCCAGAGCTTGGTTCAGCTGTAGGCACTGTTGCAGTTCAATCTGCGGCTCCAACAGATTCACATGTGAAACTGTGGATTAAGGTTTAGTAAAATAAAATATACAATGGGCAATTTTCTATTATAGATTTTTGCCCATTTTTATTATATATAGACTTATTTTAGGAAATACAAGGAGTTTATATGATTGATTATTATACTCTAGGAGGTGAAGTTTAAGTGGCATTAGGTGGTAACTATGGCAATACCGCAGGTACTCAGTATTCTACATTCCAAGCCTATATTGAAATTGGCGTAACTGAAACTAGTGCGACTGGACAACACCTTCGATATAAATATAGTATTTACGTATCTCGTGGTGACTTCCACAACTCTACCTTCCATCCCAGCTGGAGAGATACTCTTCAAGTTGGTGGTGTAGGTTGGTGGGGTGATTCTGGCTGGATTGACGCAGGTTGGTATAATTCTGGTTCTACACTTAATTTAAGTTGTAATGTTTGGTATCGATCTTCATCACGACGTTATACGTCTAGTTGTAGTGCAAGTTATACTGTTCCATACTTCCAATCAGCTCCTGACGCACCAACTTCTGTTACTTTAACTAGAAATAGTGATACCCAATTAACTCTATCTTGGGATTTTACTGCGGCATCTAATAAGCCAGTAACTTCTCAAGAAAGAGCTTTGCAGATCAATGACGACCCTTGGGTTTATACCACTATTAACGATGGCACAACTAAGAGTGCTACTATTACAGCTGCCGCAAACAATAGCTATGGTGCTGCCGTAAGGCTATCAAATAGTAGTGGCACAAGTGCTTGGAAATATCCTGGGTATTATGTATATACATCTCCTGCAACTCCATCTGCGGCAACTGCCATTAAAACTGGTACTAATGTATCGTTGCAAGCTACAGTATCTAATATTAGATACCCTAGATCATATCAATGGCAAAGAGCGTCTAAGAGCGACTTTTCAGACGCTACCACCCTATCTGGAACTGCAGCTGTTATTTCTGATACAACGTCATTAGCAACTCCATACTATAGAGTTAGATGCTTGGGTATGAGTTGGACATATAGTGAATGGAGAACAGCAACCCTATCAAAAAATCCGCAATTATATGTACAAATTCCTGATGGTAAAACCATTCAAGATGTATATATCAGGAAAGACTAGAGATAAAAGGAGAAATTAATGGCAGAAGAAGAAATCAAAGAGCCTAGAATTCTAAATGAAGATGATGAAGAAATCACAATGGACGATGTTGACCTGGAACTAGGTTATCTACGTCCTGATCGGCTTCTAAAAGAACACCATGAAGCTATTGAATTCCAAGAGGAACAATGGCATTATGCAGTTACTTGTTTTTATTTTGAAGATGGGTCTGAACTAAAAGTTGAATCTGAGGATGATCCTCATATTGAAAAAATTGATGCAGATAATGGAGTATTTGGTTTTATTCCGCAGAACGAAGAAGAAGAGCAACTAGCTGTTAAAGGTATTGACCTAAAGCAAGCTGTTGATCAAGAACAGATTGATGCTAAGGAAGCTTGGGACGAATATGAGCAGATTCAACGTTATATTCTTTATACTCCTGAAGAGTTAGAAGAAAAGAAGAAGCGCGAAGAGGAACAGGCTAAACGTGAGACATTCATGTCTAGTGGTCCTGAACGTCTTGATACTGCGGAAACAAATATTATTGATCTCTCAATTGCTGTTTCTGATATTTTTGTTAGCACAATGTCTATGTAAGGAGATGTATTATGGAAGTTTCTGAAAGCATGTATCGTATATTAAAAATGGCCGCGAAAGCAAAGATTCAGCGTGGCGAGGACGGCTATGAAGTTCTTAGCCAATACGACGGCAAAATGTCAAAACTTCAACTTGAGCGTATGACTCAAGAGTTAATTGAAGAAGGAATTCTTTAATTTATTTTTGAAAGAAGGTTAAAATCCAATGGATATTTTAGCTATGTTACAAGATTACATGATTGTTCCCATTGTTATTCTTGCTTTACTAACAGGTTACGTTCTAAAGCATTGTATTCCAGATGAAACTTTTGAGAATCGTTGGATTCCAGTAGTAGTAACTATTGAAGGTGCAATAGTATCTCTATTAATTACTTTATTCAGTGGAGATATTATTACCGCAGATGCAATTCTTATGGCGATTATTAGCGGTGGCGTTTCTGGTGCTGCTTCAAGTGGCTTGAAGGATGGTTTCTCTGCTTTTGCTGAAAAGAAAGATGATTCAAAGGAGGCGTTGGGCTAATGGCTGACGTATTAGAAGATGTAATTAATGCTCCTTTAGACGAAGAAGATACTACTATTGAAGTAGATATGGAAGGTCACGACCTTAACGAAGATTTAAGAGGAGACGAAGAATAATAATGTCTTATAGTATTTCTAAATACCACGGCAGCTACAATATTTCCAAAAGAACCCAAGATGTTAAGTATATTGTTTGCCACTATGTTGGTTCTGGAAATTCTTCTGTAGGTTCTGCTCGTGCTAACTGTCAGTATTTTAGTGGCGGAAATCGCAATGCCTCCGCACACTATTTTATTGATGATGGTTCTATTTATGAATATGCCGATCCTTCTGAATATTACACTTGGCATTGCGGTGACGGACATGGCAAGTATGGTATTTCTAATAGCAACTCTATTGGTATTGAAGTTTGCATCAATGGCAATGTTCCGTATACCGATGCAGAGATTGACCGTCTAACTTGGCTTGTCCAGAAGCTAATGAAAGACTTCAATGTTCCTGCGGACAGAGTGGTTCGTCACTATGACGCTAGCCGCAAGTCTTGCCCTTATTACTACACTCCTTCTGGAGCGAGTGGAGATGCTGCTTGGAACGCTCTCCGTGCACAGATTAGTGGTGGAGCAGTGAGTGGTAATGTTAGTGGAAACACTTCTAGTCCTTCCAAGCCTACTACCAACTCTGGCAGCGGTGCTCATACTGGTACAGGTTTTGGTGGCGTTTATGTCTGCCAAGTCAATAAACTAAATGTCCGCACCGCTCCTTCTACTAGTGCGGAAGTTGTCGCTCAGTATTCCAAAGGCGGAAAAGTCACTTTAGACGACTGGTATAAGATTAGTGATGGCTGGGTTTGGGGTCGATATACTGGAGCCTCTTCTGGGAAGAAACGCTATGTAGCAGTTGGCAAACCTACTGGTGGAGTTTCTGCTGACGACTATCTAATCAAGCAAGGTGCTAGTGTTGGTTCTTCTTCTAGCTCTGGCAAGAGCCTTGAATCTGTTGCTCGTGATGTTATCGCTGGCAAATATGGCAATGGCAACACCCGCAAGAGCCGTTTGGAAGCCGCGGGCTATAACTATGATGAAGTCCAGAAAGAAGTTAACAGAATTCTAACTGGCAAATCTTCTTCTGGCTCTTCTAAGAAGAGTATTGATACTATTGCCAGAGAAGTTATTGCTGGTAAGTGGGGAAATGGCAATACACGTAAGAAGAAGCTTGAAGCTGCAGGATATGATTATAACGCAGTTCAAAAACGTGTAAATCAACTCCTATAAAAAAATAAAGGCTACCCTTAATTGGGTAGCCCTTTTTTTTGTGCTCTTAATAAAAGACAATCTCCTCTGAAAATTCTGCCGCGCGTGTATTTTGATTGACCGAAACCGTGCTCGTGACTTCAATCAATCGTGAGATTGGTAGCGTTGACATGTAGTAAGTTTGAAAATACTTCCTATCAGAAAGCCGATTCTGTTCTTCCTTGCTCACAAATTCCCGCGTATCCCAAACATATTGCGTCGGCTTCATCTGATGAAACCATCCTAGAAAAGGATTGTTGCACAAACTCAATGGCTTTTTGTTTTTGTTCTTCTCGTTTGCGGCCAAAGCTAATCCCGCACCTTTCTTTTAGGACACTGCGCCAATGGCTAGGCGATAGAATACTAAACTTGATATTGTTATTGTAACACCAAATGATGATTGTAGCTTGCACATATGCTAGTTTTTTATATGTTTCATTGTTGTTTTGATTTTGAATATCCTCAAAGAATAATTCATCGAATTCATACTCTCGATACAAATTATTCAATTCCCGCATAAACTCATTCAATCTTTGCTCTATTGGATGATGGCTTGGGATAGTAAAACTGCCATACTTCTTTAATTCATCATCTTCAAAGATTGCCCAACCTGTTGTTCGCATTGCTTGGTCTAAACTCAAGTAAATCATACTTCTTCACCTGAGATTTTGTTAATTGCATTCTTAAAGACCTTTGTAAATAAAACAACGGTTGCTAATTTACCAATTCCACCTGGGACAGGGGTAATCTTAAAGGTATCGGGGAATGAATTGAAGTCAACATCGCCGCACAATTTTCCAGATTCATTAACATTGATACCAACATCTATAATATATTTAGTATATAGCGTTTCTGTATCGTCAAAGTAGTATGGATTATTAAAACTAATTTCTTCAGGCTGTCCCATCGCAGAAATTACAATATCATAATCTTGTAATCCTTTTCCTTTAGAAGAACGAGTATGGAATACTGTCACTGTAGCGTTTTTCTGACAAAGAATCTCGGCAAGAGGTCTACCGACCCTAAGTGACCTTCCTAGAATTGCTACATTATACCCTGCTAGATCTTCTAACCCATTATACTCTAGTATTTTATAGGCTGCAACTGCCGCACATGGAGCTAGTCTATAACCAATATTGGAAGTGCTAGTCATTAAACGTCCCATTGTGTTGGCAGAAAGACAATCAATATCTAATCTTGTAGGGATAGAATTATAGATCACCATATCTGCACTAGGAGAATAATGCGATAGAATAATAATCCCGCACATTGCAGGATTTTGTTTTAGTTGAGTAATAGCATTTTGTGCCTCAACAGGATTATCGCACTCCTGCACATCTAAAGTAACATTATACTTTTCTGCTTTCTTTTGGATAGAAGTAAAATAACTTAAATCCTCTGCGAGAGCATTTGGTTTAATAATTACTCCAAGAGTAGGATTCAAGTGGCGATTAGGGAGAATAACTTCATTTTCTAATCTATCAATCGCAGGCTGTGGAGATAAAATTGTTGCCATGTTAATTTGCCAATCTTTCTTCTAAATATTTTTTATTGATTTTATCAAAGTCAGTATATGGGATTCTAATTAATTTAATATTGTTCTCTTGACAATATATCGTTTTTAACTTGTCATTATGTTTTCTAATTTCAAAATCATCATGAGTATAAAAAGTAGGACTAAAATGCTGTATTCCATCATATTCAATGCATATATTATAGTCTGGAAGATAAAAATCAAATTTTAATTGATAATTTTTTGAAGAAACTAAATCTGGAAATTTATATTGTTTATAAAACTTTATTCCTTCTTGCTGTAAAATATTTTGTATTTTATTTTCGCCTTTTGAGACAACACATCCACAAGAAGTTGTATTTCCAGATTTTAATGAAGAAGTTGGAACATAGCAAATTGTAAAATTGTCACAATCACATTGGCATTTCCATATTATATTCCCAGTATTGTCCCTTTTATTTGTAGAACACAATACTCTTAATTTTCCAAATTTTTCTCCAGATAAATCATTTAAGCATCCGCAACTAAGTTTATGATTATATTTTACAGTATCCACTCTAGCTTTAAAAGTATTTTTATTACATGCACCACATAAAAATATCCCATAGCTATTTTTCCCCATTTTATCTTTAATATTTTCTATTAATTTATGTTGATATTTTCCGTATCTATTTCCTATAATGTAATTATTATTTATACATCCACAAGAGTGTATACTTCTTTTATCTGTTCTTGTTACATCAGACAACCTAGAAATAAAAGAATTATTATGACAAATTCCACATAGAAATAAAACTTTTTTATCTTTAGAATAGTTTTTAGAGTATCCTAAAATTTTATGTTTATATGGACCAACTTCTTCGCCTACAGAATATTTTCTATTCTTATTTTTACTAATAACCAGTGCTTCCAATTCCATTTCTGGCCTCTTTAGTTAAAGAATCAACTTTATTAAAATCCAATTTTGGTTGACAGGGGACAAGTCTAAATTGAAAACATCTAGTTCCCTTTGGGATAAAAGTTGGCTCTGTTGCATAAACTCCAGCTAGCCAATAATCAGTATCCCCTGCATATGAATTATCAATATATCCCACACTATTTACGAGTAGGATATGGTAACGCTTAAAAGTAGAAGAACGAGGAAGAATAATTGCATCATATCCTTCTGGAAGCTCCATTGCTATGCCTAAATTGATAAGCTTAAATTCTCCAGCTTGCAGAGTAACATCTTCATAGTTGTATAAGTCTACACATCCGCCCTTGTCAATTTGTTCAAGTTCTGGACTTCCAGGTAAATACTTAATCTTAATAGTTTCTGCCACTAAAAATCCTCCTCTTCCTCGAATACTTCTGGGTCGCCGCTATCTGATGGCATATAGCTCGCTGAATAGTTAGGGTATTCAACCTTACTAAATGGATTCTCAGGGTCTTTTAGAGTATTAAAAATAAAAGTTGTTTTAACCTGGTAATAAGTATCCACAACCTGACCCTTCTCCTTTACTTCCTTTTCCATCCAAGAGAAAGAAGAAAGTGTGTACCCTTCATCTGCGGCCTTCTTCTGCATTTCCTTGTGGAACTCTTCAACGTCGCTCATAGTCTCTAGTCTAAATTCATTCTGTGATTTAATTAGCCACTTAATCATTTACATTTGTCCAATCTCTACAGTAATATTAGGAAAATCACTTTCTGCATTTGCCGCAAACGGCTGAATATAATCTTGCGGGCCAAGGAATGTAATCTTTCCTACTTCTGGATACTTCTCCACAACATCCATTAACGTTGGAATAATTTCATATCCCCAGCACATCACATCTTCTTGTTTCTCTTGCTTTGTATCATCTACAATAATCATCTTTGCGGCATCTTGCGGGAAAGCCGCTACAACAACGCTAATCAATTTCTACTACACCCCAATCGTAAGGAAATAGGTAATACATTTCAACTTCATCTTCTGGATTCTTTACCCAGCACTCATATGCGTCCTCTGCGTGCACATAATCAATATCAACAATTGTACCACGAAAATCTAGAGTTTTCTTTAGCTCTTGGACAGCTTTGTCATAATTCATTGACTTTAGATAAAACACTGTATACCAGCTAATCTCTTTACACATACAGAGAAAATATTTGCAAGGATACTTGGCGGAAAACCATGCCCCAATATTAGTTAATTGCTTATTGATTCGCTCTTGGTTTGGCTCCATCTGAGCGTATAGTTGCTTGTGAATATCGTAGTTATCCAATTCAAATGTTGGCTTGTCATCTAGTATAATCTTCTTTTTAACTGCCATACCATTCCTTTCTATCGTTTATAATAATTATAACAAAATTTTAGAAAAAAGTCAAATAAAAAAAATAGGCCACTTCGTTATGAAGTGGCCTTATATTTATATATTTAGTAAAACTATTTTATTTTGTTTGCGGGATTCCTGCATGTTAATTACTCTTTGGTTTGTTGAACCCGCAAATGGATATGTCAAATCTTTCTTGTCCTCTTGGAATTGTCCATCTACTAATACATCAATATTATTTAGGATATATCTTAAATGTCTGTATTGACTTGAAGTTGCTTCAGAATCTCCTCCAACAGTGCAGTAACATCTGCTATAGAGATTTTCTATAGTATATCCTGTATATACCCAGATTTTCATGTCTGGTCGTTTACGCTTAATTAAATTAATTAATTCTGCTAGATGCAAAGAATTTTGTGGTTCTAATGGCTCTCCGCCCAAGATACTAAATCTTGTAATATATTCTGGCTCAATCAATTTTAGAATGGTTTGTTGAGTTTCTTCGGTGTATTCTTTGCCACCACTGAAATCCCAAGTTTCAGGATTGAAGCAGTTTTTGCAATGGAAGTGGCATCCTTGGACAAATAACGATGCTCCGATACCTGTCCCATTTGATATATCCATAGAACGAATATTAGCAATTCTCATATTAAATACTCCTTAATTTTATTTTGTAAATATTCTGTATCCAGTTTATCAAAATCTGTATAAGGAATTCTAATCAAAGGAATGCCTTTAGTTTTGCAATATTCATTCTTTTGTTCGTCTCGCTTTATTGTTTTCTCAAAATTCTCTTTTGTGTTCCAGCCATCTGTTTCTTCTTTATAGGAATAATGCTGTATCCCATCATATTCTAAACAGATATTGTAATCTGATAAATAAAAATCAAAAAATAAAGGACTTGGCCTTTTAGCTTGTTCGCTTTTTAAATCAGGAAAAGTTTTTTGTCTTTCAAAATTGTAACCTAACTCTTTAAGAATTTTATCTATTTTTTCTTCTCCTTGAGAAATATGCTTGCCGCATCCCTTTGTTTTATTCTGAGATACATTTTCCATTAAAGCTATAAAAGGATCTCCGCAAACTGGGCATTTAAATTTAGCTCTCCGATAAGGTCTGCCAGTTTTTGGAGCAATATAAGGCTCTTCCTCACTTAAATAGATAACTCCGCAATCTCCAATATAGTCTCCTGGTTTTCTTTCTATCCGATTCCATACTGGTAATTTTAATTCATTATATTCTTGAATAGTTTTTATAGAAGCTTCTAATGCTCTACATCCACAACTTTTAGTATGTCCATTTTTTGCATAAGCAATTCTTGTTATAAAAATAGTGTGATTTTCACAATGTGGACATTCAAAATACGCTTGTCGCATAGGTCTATTATTGCTCGGCTGTATATAAGGTTCAGCTTCTTTAATATATATTAGCCCATAAGGGCCAATTATTTGACCCCTATGATATTCAATTCTTTTTCCCATACTTACGCTTCTTGAATTGGATGGTCATCTATGTGTACATACCTAGAGGCAATCTCTTGAGTTTTTCCATCATTCCAGAAATTTGTTCCTATATATCCACAGGTTCTGGCAGCGACATTCATCTTTTCAGTATCTGTATTGCCGCAATTTGCGCATTCCCACCAAGTATTACCATTACTGTCTTTATATACATCAATAGTTTGTGTCATTCCACACTCTTGGCAATAGGATGTTTTCATATTGATTTCGCAATACATAATATTATTGTAAATATGCTCAATAACTGGATAAAGTGCCTCAATATTATTGCTTAAATCAACACTTTCTACATAACTTAAACACCCTCCAGGAGAAAGCTTTTGGAATTCTCCTTCAATAGTAATCTTTTCAAACGGATTGATTTCTTTAAAACTTGGAATATGGTAACTATTTTCAAAATACTTCTTATTACCAAACAATTTTTCAAATTGCTCTGGATAACGCTCTCTAGTTTTAGTCGCGAATTTATAAGCTAACGATTCTGCCGGACTGGAATAAACTGAATATCCAATATTTTCAATCGCTTTCCACTCAGCACATTTATCATTTAACTTTTGAAGAACGGCTAAGGCAAAAGGTTTTCCCTTTTCACCTAGTTGGTCTTCTTCAGTCATAATCTTCACGCATTCATATAGTCCAACAAAACCTAAAGAAATTGTAGCATAGTTGTTGTGGACTAAATCATAAAGAGTGTCATCTGAACTTAACCTAGCTAAAGCCCCATCCATCCAAAGGATTGGAGCCACAGAAGCCTTTGTCTTAGAAAGCCTATTTGCTCTAGTCTGCAATCCCTTGTGAGCAATTTCAAGACGATGTTCATAAATTTCCCAGAATTTGTCGAAGTCTCCATTTGCCGCAAAGGCAATATCGGGGAGATTAATACTTACAACCCCGCAATTGAAACGCCCCCAATATTTAGGCTTTCCATCATAGTCTTTTGCTCTAGAGATATTATTAAAACCATTGCCTGATTCATCTGGCGTTAAAAAACTACGACAGCCCATGCAGGCGTAACAGTCACCTTCGCCGTTGCCATTTACTTTTAATTGTTTCATGACTTTCTCAGAGATGTAATCTGGTGTAAGTCTGCAAGAAGAACATTTGATTGCTTCTTGAGTTACATACCAGTATTTCGTTCCAGGCTTGTAATTGTCTTCCTCAAGAACATAGAGTAGTTTAGGAAATGCCTGTGTCACAGGAATACCATCTCTATTGGGCATACCTTCGATTCTTTGCTTAAAAAATTCTTTAATAAGTAAAATAAGTTCTTCTTTATATTCTTCAGTATCATTCAAATACATAAACACTGAACAAAATGGCGCTTGGCCGTTAAGGGTAAATAGAGTAGATGTTTGAAAATTAAATGTCTGGACAGAATCAGCAATTTCTTTATTCAAATCTCTTGTTGCTAACTCTTTTGCTTTTTCCTCTGATAATCCACAATCTTTATACTTTTTAAGAAAAATATTATAAGAACTTCTTACAAAAGGAGCAATATGCGTTAAGTTAATAGATTCTCCGCCATAAGAATTCGCTGCCACTGCTGCCATAATTTGAGTGGTAATAGTCATTGCAGTAATTAAGCGATGCGGTTTATTAATCTTCACATTATTAATGACTGTGCCATTTTGTAGCATATCATTTAGATTAATAAGTTCACAATTGTGCAATGTTGATTGTGCCATATAATCCATATCATGTTGATGGACATAGCCTTTATCGTGAGCCTCAATAACGTCTTTTGGAAAAATATAATTTCTAGCAATATCTGTAGATACAATACCAGCTAAATAATCTCTTTGGACAGTAACTAAATCAGGATTTTTATTAGAATTTTCTTTCTCCCAATAATCGTTTGCCCCTTGAATCATAGAAAGAACTTCTTCATCATTGTGTTTTTGTCTGGCAAGCTCATGGTCATATCTATATCTAATATAGGCTTTAGCTTCTTGTCTATATCCAAAGTTTAGAAGTGTATCTTCAACTAAATCTTGAATATCTTCAATATCAATTGGGTCTTCATCCCAATTATACAAATCATCATCAATGCTGTTTAGGACATTAATATCTTCAAATTCTTCATCAAAATCTTGAAATGCTCCACTAATAGCAATAGAAATTTTCTCTAGGTCGTAGGGAACAATCTCGCCACTTCGCTTTTTTACTTGCATATTCTCACCTCTATCACTATATATTGTTAGTATAATATATCAAAATCACAATATATACCTTATATCAAAATGCCCTAAAGGTATTATGCAAAGTTTAGAATAATTACAACCGCACATACGAAAGCGAATAGATAAATTGTCCATTGCCAGAATAGATTCTTGATAAAATTGAAACGAACTGTCCACATACCAACTTTAGTCATCTTATCAGGATTGTCATTAAAGTGCTGTAAATAAACAGTTGTTGTAATACTTCCTAAAAATCCAATAAAAGAAATAACTGCGAATACCGCAACAATCACAAACATCCAACAAAAAGTCATTCCATCACCATCTCTAAATATTTTTCAACTCTTAACAATTTATTATTCAAAGTTTCAAATTCACCCAAATGGATATGATGATTAAAACTCCAAACTAAACTATTTATATTCTCAAAATCTCTGTGGTCAACCCAAGCTCTGCGGAAAAATTCTAACTTCCATTTATATTCCCTATCGTGTGACCGTTGAAGTCTAGTTTTTAAACTAGCTTCTAAATATACAACGATAATTCTATAATCTTTCTTGTATTCTAGCAATGACCGCAAACCTTGAACATTAAAAACTCCTATATTAATTTCATTTTCTTTGATCGCAGATTTAGGAGTTCCGTAGTACCAACCTCTAAATTTTGTATACTCTAAGTATTCTTTATTAATTGCCTTTTGTAGAAAAGTAATTTTGTCTAGAAAATTATAATCTACACCTTTTGTTTCATTATCTCTTAGTTCTCTGGTTGTATCGCTTATAATTAGGTTTGCGGCGATTCCTTGTCGATTCAAGTCATTATATAGCAATTTTGCTAAAGTATCTTTGCCTGTAGCGCTTTTCCCGCAAATGGCTACTATAACTGGTTTTGACATATTATTCCTTTCTACTTCTGGAATATTATATCATATTTTTATAAAAAAGTCAAGCGGGGCGACATGCCCCGCCATTACTACTCTTCTCCGTAGCGTTTATTAGTCATTTCTACAGAGCCATCTTTATTGATGTTTGTAATCTTCTCTAGCTGATGGAATTTGCTCTTTTTGTAGGAGCGACAAACAAACATATTGTTTCGTCTAAAGCCACCCAACATTACCAGAGTACCTTTTTGAAACCAGCTTCCCTCTACAATCTTTTTAGTTCCGTCTTTTTGGACTTCACTAATGCGGCGATTGTATTTAGCAAAGTAATCACGATTCATCTTTACGTCTACAACACCACTTCCAAGAGTGAGAATAGAGATAGAGGAATGCATATCATCTTTAGCAATCACTGTTCCCATTATGCGAACCGTTTGATAAATTGGAATATCTACTCCATTGCGGGAGAAAGTATAATCAACAACTGGCTCTTCCGGCAAATCCTTGAACTCTACAACTTCATATCTTCCCGCATCCACAGTCTTTAGTTCATGGTCATGATAATACATTCCTAAACTATCCATTTCCCATTTCGCATAACTACCTGCCGCATACTTATCCCAATTCTCTTGGAAGATATTCTGATTCAATTTCTCAAGAATCTCTTTCTGATATTCCTTGAAATATTCTTTAGCAGGTTTCATTTGTTCTTCGTAGAGTTTCTTCCAAGTCTTTTCATTGATTGCTAATTTATTTCCATATGGTTCTAGTAAGTCAATATCGAAATAATCACTATAGAATTTATAGTAATTATCAGATTTTAGGACGTATACTCCATCAATCGCACAATTCTTTTTTAATGATTTATTGAATACAAATACTCTTTTTTGAAATTCTAGCTCTTGCGGAACTAGATTCTTCTCGGCTAACATGTTGAAGTTTTGTAGAGTAATTCTTTTCTTAGTATCGCTAACTTCCCAGATATACTCTTTCATTATCTTCGCACGTTCACCAAACTGGTCAAATGCCCCACTTTTGATTAGCGATACCATTACTGTTTTGTTTGGTTTGACCTTCTCAAAGAAGTCTTTCCAACCTGTATATGGCCTATTGGAAATAATTTCTTGAATAATATCTCCACCGCAGCCGTTCAATGCTTTCATTCCATATAGAATAGTGTCTGATTCTTCGTCCGGCTCAAAAGCATAGCTAGAACGGTTTATATCAATTAGAGATACTTTGATACCTTTATCAATCATTTCTCCTACGGCTTTTGCAATTTTTCCGTAGTTTGTAGAAGCATCGTCTTCTAGACCTGCTTCTACTCGTAAACATGCAGAGTTCCAATATACAACTGGAAAATAAGTTGCTAAATAGGCACACTGAACACCAATCATTGAATACGAAAGAGTATGTTCAGCATTGAATGCATAGCCAAGCTGTTCAGAAAATAAAACTTCCCAAATATATCTGCCAAGTGCGGGGCTTTTAGCTTTTTCAAGAACTTGTTTGTGCAGCTTGGGAATTTTATCCATCTTTTTCTTCCCAATAATAGACCTAGCCTCGTTAGTTGTTTCTAAATCAAAGCCAAATAATCTATCATCCATCATCATAAGCATCAAATCGTCTTGTAGAGGAAGAGTTCCATAATATCCTGCACAATACTCTTTGATAATAGACTGTTCTTTTTTTGTCAGTCCATAAGAATCCATTTCTCTATCCCATTCTTTGGGATTGTTTTTGATTCTAAAATATCTATCTACAGGAGTTTCTGCTCCTTTTTCTTGAGCCATTAGGCGAATTAGAGCATTGATAGCAGAAAGCTCTTTTACGCTGCGAGGTTTTAGTTTTTTGATTGCTTGTGAACCAACAGTGGTATGAAATTGAAATAAAGAATAAATCTCACCGCTATCCACAGCATCCCAAATCCTAGAGTCATCCAAAGGCAAAACATCAGGGTGAAGATATTTATCATAAGTTTCTCGGAGAGTCAGGTCTGGCTCAATCTGATTATATTTTTGTAAAAGTTGGATGCATTGAGTAATTTTTTCCATTACGTCGGTTACAAGACTGTCTATTTTGACTTTTCCCGCAGCTTCTGCCGCATGAAGTGACCATTGAGTAATTAAAGTGCCATCTGGAGCAGTCATAATTGCCCCATTATCAAATTCATGTCCAGGATCATTAAAAATAACCCCTGATGCATGAATTGACCTATTGGATACAGTTCCTTCAAGTTTTTGGATAATTTCCAATAGTCCAGGATATTTATTTACAGCATTTAGAAAAGTTTTATTGGGTTTCAAATCTTTTGCGGGATTACCCTCTACCATATCTTTGATAGTATAAGTAAACCCTCTATTGCTACCGATCAAAGAAGTCAGATATTGTGCTTCATCATTATCAATACCGTTTGGATACTCTGTTGATCTATATCCTCGACAAGCAGATAGCACGGATGCTCGACTTGACATTGTGGAGAAAGTACAAACTTGAACTAATCCCAACTCTCCACGCTCTTCTTTGATTTTTTCAAACCATTTAGGTCGCACAGTTGGGGGAAGATCAAAATCCAGATCAGGAAGCTGAATACGGCTTTTGTTCAAATAACGAAAATAATTATTTACTCCTTGTTCAATACAATCGTATTGCGTTAGTCCCATCAAGTAGTTATCTAAGCCTGCTCCCGAACTTCCGCGACCCACTCCTACACATCCGCCACACTCCCAAATTAGATCAAAGTAGTGTTGCAAGAAAATTGGATAACTAAAAATACAAGTATCTAATTGCTTGCCCACTTCAATTTGAATATCTGCTTCATTATCTAGCTCTTGGAGGTAAGTATCGTTATATAAATCTTTTTCTTTTAATTTATCAACACAATAATTTACCCAATATCTTTCTTGTTCATTTTCGCTGTTGTAAAGCTTATCAAGATGTTTATATTGAGTATGTTGTTCTTTTTTTGGATAATATTTTACTGGCACAGTAGGAACTTGTTGGGGGTGTAATAAAGAGTAAAATTCTACTTTATCATACATCTCCATGCTGTTGCGGAATAATTGGTCACAATCACATCCAACAGGCTCCATATGTTTTCTAATTTCGTCATAAGATTGTAAATAAGTATATTGATAAAAACTATCAATATCTTCTCGTTCACCCTGCTTACTATTTAGTAAAGCTTTATGTGCAAGATAATCTTCTTGTGTAATTCTATGACTATCATCTTGAATAGTAGCTTTTACATTAAACACATCACATAATTGTAAAGTTTTTTTATTTACATATATTTGTTCTTCATATAATGCGGGAGCAATTTCTAAATAGAAGTTATCTCCAAACCATTCTTTACAGAACAAAATGTGTTTTACAATATTATCATGGGCTTGTTTGCGACGTTTTTTATCCCCAATCTGTTCTGCGTCTCGAATAGCTAAAAGATTTTGTCCTACAATCGACCCAATGCAAGCACTGGAAGAAATCAAATGACCCTTACCATATTTTTTGATAATTTCCGCTAATTCAGAATAAAGAAGTGGGACTCTCTGCATACCTCGATCATAAAAACTATTTATCCAAGCTACACTAGAAGCTTCTCTAAGAATATGATGACCAATTTCATCACAAGCAGTCAATAGAAAATGATAATATGGCTGATTTTTATCTCTTGTTTCTGTTAGATAAATTTCATTCCCAAGAGCAATTTTGAAGTTTGGATATTGTTCTTGAAGTTCATGCGCATACTGGTTAATTTCAATGTGTGCAGATAAAGATTCATGGTCACTAATGCCAATCATATCAATACCCAGTTCTAAGGCTTTGTTTATCAACTCTTTTGGGTCACTCAAGGCATCCAAAAGACGTAAATTGCTATAAAAAGTATGGTTGTGTATGGATGCACGATGATTATGCATATAACTCCTTTAGTTTTTTCTGAGGATACGTATAAGAAAGTTTATTATAATCTAAATAAGAAATTCTGAGAAGATTGATGTTATTATCTTTGCAATATTTTGTTTTTATATTATCTCTTTCTTGCCTTTCTTCAAAATTATCATGACTATAAAAAGTCTTTCTAAAGTGTTGTTCTCCATCATACTCAATACAACAATTATAATCAGGAAGATAAAAATCAAATTTGAGTTTATATCCTGTCTGAAGGTTTACACAGTCTTCAAATATTTTTTGAGTTTCATACCTAAAATTATTTTCAGATAATATTTGCTTGATTTTTTCTTCGCCTTTAGATTGAATACAACCACAAGAATTTGTTCGACCTAATAACAAACTAGTTGTATCAACATAAGTAATTGTTTTTGCAGAACAATTACATTGACACTTCCAAATAATACGCCTATTGCTATCTCTTTTTCCACTATCTTCTAAAACAATCAATCGTCCAAATGTTTGTCCAACTAAATTATTTTTTCTTTTGCATCCACAACTATAAGTTGTTCCATCGGCAATGTGCTTATGGGATGCTAAAAATTTATTTTCATCAAAAGGACATTCAAACCAGCTATACCACTCTCCATGTGCATTTTTATGATCTTTTTTCAATAAAAGAATTTTATAAGGACCTATTCTGTCTCCTTCTTTGTAAGCATTTTGTCTTCCCATTCTATATAACTCCTTTTATAAGTGTCTACTATACTATTATTCTATAATATAGCATTGTCAAGTTTCTTATAAACTTATTATAACATAAAAAAAGGAAGCTGTACAGAATTATTTTCCTGTGCTAGTTTCCTAGCTGTAGGAGTCCATTCCTATAAACACAAAGAATTTCAGAGCCTTTATAATCATTGTTTGCAGAAACCATACGTGTCAATTCCCCAGACCAGATAACCTCAAAATCTTCTGGACATTGTTGCTCACTACAAATTACGTAATTCTTTTTACTAATTTCCCGCACCCAATTCCAATATTGCTGATGGTTAAATTCATTCTCAAAGCTATAGCCATATGGCTTAGTCCCTTCATATGGAGGATCGCAGTATACAAGTGAACCATCTGGGATTTCAATATCTTCATAATTCCCACAATAAAATGTACCGCCTGTGCGGTGAAGAGTACCTAACTGCTCTATAAAGTTCCTATAATGTTCATTGTAATAGTCTTTACCATTTTTATTATTTGCATATCCACCTGGAAAACCACGTGTTCCAAAAGAAGCAAAAAATTGAATAGCGCCAATTTCCCAATCTGGCATTGTTCGAGATTTCTCTCCCTTGTACTGGGCTTTTGCTTCATCCCACCATTCGCGACTACCATGTGCGGGAATTACAGAAGCATCCTTCAGTCCTTGGTTAAATAGAGCAATAAGTGTTTGAGATTTATCGTAGGCAATTTTATTTTCACATTTGATTTTATCAAAGATATTTGCGCCACCTACAAATGGTTCTATATAAGTGGTGATATTATATTTTTCTATGATCCTTCAAAGAAGTGGAACAAAATATATAGCAAGCCTATTTTTACTACCAGGATAAACCATTATTCTCCTTAGTCATGAGTTGTTGTATCTTCATCCAAAAGCATTGGAGTTTTCTTCTTGATCTCTTCAATTTGCTTTTCTACACAGTTTACGATAAATGTATATTCAAGACTGCCAAAAATTTGAATACCGTAGTTTACAAATTCTGGCTTAGTCTTTAGATCTTCTAAAAGTTTATCAAGATCAATTTCCTTCTTTTCAACTAATGTATGTAAAAACATTTATTCTCCTTTTAAATAAATTCTGGATTTCCCATTTTAGAATAATAATCTCTTATAGCATCATTTAACACCCACATATCATAGTCTTTTAAATTAGAAGCAATTAATGAATCAATAAAGAAATCATATTTTGCTTTACTTCTAATTAACTCATTATACCAAGATATATCAATTTTTACATATTTACAATTCTCTTCTTTCATTAGATACTCCACTGCTCTGCCATTGCTTTAGCAATTCCTTCATAAGTTTTACTCCTAAGCTTACCCCTATCTTTCCCAGGAGACATGTAATGAATTCTATGCTTTTCTTTGTCAGATAAATTTTCCATCAATTCCCGCACATCGTTTGTAGGTTCTAATAGAGGAAGATTCTTCAACCACAAACAAGTGGCCTTAGTTTCAGGATGACCAAACATCCAAGGCTGAATAATCTGGTCAGGTTTTCTATATTTGGTACTCATTATTCCAACTGGATTTTCTATTGCTACTTTTGGAATGTGCGGCAAATCGGTAAACAGCATAAAGAAATCAATACCTTGCTGTTGTCTACCGTCTGCCTGTTTCTGTTTGAACCATCTCGCTCCACTAGAAGCTAAATGAGTGCAGGGAGGAAAAGCAATTACTAAATCCCATGCCACCCCCAGTATCTCTCTTACATCTTGTTGCAAATGCTATTCTGGATGCCCACCACTACAAGGTTCAATATCACAAGAATATGCCTCATGTCCAAGTTTTCTAAATTCTTTACATACTGCTTGAGATTCTTCACAGGCACATAATATTCTCATTAGAAAATCCACTCTTCCCGCAAATCAAAATCCTCTACAATCAATTGTGGAGAAATATTACCATTCCATTCATTTTTATTCGGCTTACAAACACAAGTAAGAACCATATTATCGTCGCACATTTCTTCATAGAGTTCTTCACTAGCTTTGAATTTTATTAGACTAACATCGCCAATTTGAATCTTGATTGTTGGGTGGCCTTTTTCTAATCCCATCAAAGTAACCATGCTTGGATTCAGGGCAACATCCTCAATAGCAACTAAACTTTCAGGAATTTCCTGTCCATAGATATTCAAATCTGCTATATCTAAAATCTTACTACCATCTAATGTGCGGGAATTCCATATATAATCTACCCAATAGGTTGGAGTTTGGTCAATATCTTTATATTGATTATTGAATTTTTCTAAGAAAGAACCAACATGCGATAATGCAATTCCACTTCCAAAAGCTCCTTGATGACCAGCGCAGAATTCTATTTCTCCCGTTTTTTCTACTTCATCTTTTAGATTCTGAATTTGAGATAAAGAATAGTTCCGCATACTACCACGATAATATGGTTCATCATCATTTATTGTTTTACTGTAAGTAAGAATTGCCGCAGGTTTTTGATATTTGGCTTGGATTTTATTAGCAACTACATATTTATCCAACATCACTGTTGGTATGGACTATATCTTACTTGCTATATTATAAATAATACTTAGCAAGGATGCCCGTTTCGAGTTATGTGTCAATAATAACCCTACTTGCGGCTTGACCCGCAATAGTCTCTACAGGTTGTTTTATTATAAAAATCATCTTAGAGGATAACTAAGGTTTTGTCTAAAATAAATGCCTTCTCCTCTATTGATCTTTCTAATTGTTGGTTCACTAATTTGAGTTTTTTCTGCTATTTCTTTCTGTAATAAAGAAGAATTTTGTAATAAATTTATAATTTCATTAATTTTATTCTCAGGAATTTTTTTTATATTTTTTTGTTTTCTAATTGGATACTCCTGTTGTGGATCATAATATGTTTTTCCAGTGTTTATATGTTGATAAACTTTTATATTTCCGCCATATTTTTCAGACAATTCTTTCCAACTCAGGCTGGTTTCTCTTATATCTTTTTTGATTGCTTGGATATCTTCTTCAGAAAAAGACACTGGCTGTTTTTTATCTTTTGTTTTTCTAATTGGATATTCTTCATTCTTTATAAAAACTCTTATTCCTTTATTTATTTGATAAACATAAGAAGTAGTTGTATTATTCTCTTCTGCTATTTGTTGAAAAGATTTACTGGTATTTTTTAGATCTGAAATAACTTTTACAGCTTTTTCCCTAGCCGAAACAAATCTATTTTTTCTTATAGGATATTGAGTATTTGAATGATAATATACAATACCTCTATTAATATTTCTAATAGAATCTTCATTTTTGAGATTATATTCTTGCCTAAGTCTTTCGAATGAAATTTCTGTATTAGCTAATTTCCAATAGATTTCTTGTATTTGCTCTTCAGACAGTCTTCCAATATGATTTCCGTCTAACGTCGAAAAATCAACATTATATCCACAGTTAGGGTCATTACTATTATAATAGTCAATCCAATATTTTTCTCTTTCATTATAATGCTCTGTTTCTTCGATAATTTCAAAAGAGAAAGATTCTATTCCGTATTTTTGAATTGATCTATACAAGTGTTTATTTTTACACTTCTCAGAACCATACATACAATTTTTATGTTCTCTAAATCTTCTTTGTATATCTTTTGTCTGGCCGATATAAATTTTGTTATTTTTCAAATTAGTGATTTTATAAATAAATTTTTTCATAATAAAACCTTCCCACGGGATTGTCTCGTATGGTTTGGTATTTTTACCAAACCCCTTTTATTTTTTTTGAGATTTCCCCGTTAGCAATTATTTGATTTTGCCCAAATAATTACCCCGCTGACAAACGGAAAAGGCATCTAAAAGGGCAAGTAGCTTTTACCCTTGGAGATTCTTTTCGACTTCTCCTGGTTCGCATAAACAGAGAATAATCGCATTATCTAGAAGATTTTCCTCTTCAATTTTATTCTCCAAAAGTTCCATTGATTCGTCTTGAAGTTTTGTCTGTCTGCGCTTTACTCTTTCCGCGACAGTAACAGCTTCTTCATATAGAGGAACAGATTTTCCTTTTTCTCCTCTTTTGGATGATTCGGTATCTTCAAAGGCATATTCCAAGAGCATAGAATCAAAAACTGTTTTCTTTTCTTCCATTGTGCCACTGCGGACTATGGCGTTGATAAATGGGACTACATAGAAAGCCATAGAATAATAATTGACTCCATTCATCTTCTGGATTGAGTAATCATTTTTTTTAGCCATAGAAAAGAAAAATGGATTCTTAATATTAGAAAACCCAATATTGCACAGTGCTCTAATTTCTAATTGTCTATAATCTGCCATATCGCCGCAATCGCCTAGAGCAGCCAAATCAATAAAATCATTTGCGTGCGGCTCGTCCGCATACAATTCATCAAACGCTCTACAGAATTGCCAAGTAACCCCTGCACCGGTCAGCGATTTGTTTGGATAATCGCAAATTTGAGGATTTACAGTGATAGCATAATCATTACTATGTTCGCTTGCTTCGTGGTGGTCAAGACAGATAACATCAATACCTTTTTCTTTTAATTGTTTATGAATTTCTATATCATTGCTTGCAGCATCTGGACAAATTACTAATTTAGTATCTGACAATATTTCATCAAGAACATCTGATAGTCCATGCTCTTTTCCTTTGTGAAGAGTATGCGATAGATGAAAATGTGTCCAATCTGGATATAAAGTAAAGAGATAATTTGTCAATATTGCTGAAGAAGTGTAACCATCAGTATCGCAGTCTACAACTACTTGGACATTTTCTTCATTTTGTACTGCATTATATACTCTATTGACCGCAGATTCCATTAAATCAAATAATCGCCAATCGTTAATTTCATCCCATCCCGCACTTAACCATTCTTTCTGCTTCTCTATTGGAATTCCTCTGTTATAAAGAATCTGCTGTAAAGCAGAATATTCTGGAATAGTATCTTTATATAACTTATATTTCATCTATTTTAATATCACCACATTCATAATATTTACAAAACATTCCTGCAATACTATCATAAAACCAGTATTTAATAATTTTAGCTTTTAACACACACTCATGATAGTCACTAAATCCCCACAAGAATACAGGAGCTGTTACATGTTTAGAATACTTGCAATATCTACATCTAGGATGCTTTGTTCTATACTCTTCAATTTTATTTGTCATTATACTTCATCCGCTTTATCAAACCAAGGGCAGTTTTTACCTGCTCTTTTCTTGCGAAAATTCTCAAAAAGAGAACCAGCTATCCACATTTCATCACGAATAATCCCGCAGGAGTAAACCCCATGTATTTCGCATAGAAAAGAACAATCTTCGCATTTAGCTTTAATATTTTTCTTTTTCATAGTATAATCCTATTTCTAAATAGATATAAAAATTTTTCCTTACCTTCATCTAACGGGCTAGAATGATAACCAAGTACATTACATTGACTATCAAATAAAAAACTCATATTGACCATTGAACCAAACTTATTATATATCTTCATTAGTTTTTGTTCAACTTTTTCACGTTCTTCTGAGTTAATCTCTTCAAAGTCTTTATCGAAAGCGATTACCACTTCTTTTACTCCACAATCCAAAAGAAGTTGGAATTGATATTTAGATAACGAACTGCCGCACACAGCTACACAGATATTATTAGTTAATCCAAAGTAACTAATATATTGCATTACTGATTTTTCAGACTCTACCACTACAGCTATTTCTTGCTCTTGGATATTTTCCTTCGCCCAATTTAATCCGTATAGAGAAAATGCCAGAGGATGATTACACAAAACATTTTTATGTTCTTTATCATCCCAATATTTCCAAGGTCTGTATTTGCCCCATTGTTCATTTTCTTTGACCAAAGTTCTCTGTCTAATACCAACACATCTATTATCAACATCAAAGTGCGGAATTAGGATATTTCCTCCAAGAGGGTCATAATGAATTTGGCAATAATCGCAAACTTCTTTTGTTATTCCCTCTCGTTCCCAATTTAAGTATCGTGGTTGCGGCAAATATTTTATAACGTTTATGTCATATTCTGGCAGAACTAACTTCTGTTCTTCTTTTTGCTCTTCCTCTTGAATTCTTGCTTGTTGTTGGAAATATTTCCAATCTTCAGAATATTCTTGTTCATCTACCTCTTCTAATTGACTCTGTAGGTTCAAAAAATTAACTACAAAATATACCGCAGAGTTTAAATCTTTAAGGTGTTTAACTTTTTGAACCAATTCAAAAATATCAAACGAACCACAGTGGGTATAACATTGGAATAGACCCATTCCATCATTTTCATAGTAGTAAAGTTTTCTACTATCTCCATCATGACAGATTGTGCGAGCAACGATATAATCTCCACGTTGTTCTGGCTCTGCTCCAAAATAATCAAGGAGAGTGATAATATCTTCAAGTTCAAGCTGTTCTTTTACATCTTCAACAGAGTAAGCCAACTATTCATCACCCTCCTTTTTTCTATCTAAGATTCCATCAATTAACTTAAAATTATAATCAGTTGCAAATAATGTTTGATACCTACAAGTTCCTTTATCAGCCCGCATCCAAAGAATTAATCTGTTATACTCCCCACGTCTATTTTTGTAGATAGAAAGTTTAAGATTTGGAACACCTAAATTTGGATTTGCTTTTACTAATCCTTCAATATCTTGTAAATCTTCTGGAGTGGCATCAACCATAATAGCACCAACATCAACTCTGTTGGCAATTGACTTTGCTCCAGACAACATATTTTGGTCTAGAATTTTTTCTTGTTTATAAGAACCATTTAGTTGAGTTGAGGACATGATAAAAACATCATATGTTGTTGCTATATCTTTTAGCTTAGAAGAAAGTAAAAATAGAATTTGGTCTTCACGAATCTTCATACCGCCGCTAGCTCGACTTACTTCTTCAATAATACGCATTGAGGATGTAATATAGTCAAGAAAAACATAGCCAGTATGATGAACTCTAATATTTCTTTTAATACAATTTTCAATATCCTTTAAACTATAATCAGGGAAGTATTCGATATATAATTGAGAACGTCGAAGAATTTGTACTGCCATTTGAAGTCGTTGTTGCTCTTCAAAAGAAAGTTCATTGCGGATAATATGGTTTTCTGGGACGCAACCTATGAAAGATAGAGCCATTGTTTGGAGTTCTTCTTTATCAAGCTCTACAGAGATAAAAATGGTTGGGCAACACTCGCCAAGACTTACCCATTCTTCCTGTATTTCATCATAATATTCATCACATGCAAGGAAACAAGCATCTGCCATCGCAGTTCGGGATTTCGTTTGTTATCCTAAAAGTTTTTTATCTTTTAGTTCTTGCGGTTTCCCGCAAGTCCAGCATACCTTTTCACCCAAATATTGGGGTCGGAGCCTCGTGGATGGATTATATTCTATTTCTAGGTTCACCATCTATGCGTTGCGGCTGGATTGCTTTTTAGTTCAATCCTTCACCTCTGATTCCCATATCTATTGACTTAGGGTTCCAGATTTTTTCTCCGATAATAATTCTAAGAATTACTTCGTAGAACGGCAATTTTAATTACCAGTTCCCGTACTACCACTTCGCAGATAAAAACATCCTTGTCTTGCTCCAAGAGTAATCGTAGAAAAGTAATCATCAAATAAACGATTGCCCTCAATTGGCTTTTGCTTTATCTGCATCAGCAAATCTTCAACACCATCTCCGAGTTGACAAGATTCATCTTCGTCATTATCAATAACCATTTCCCGCACTCGTAAAACTTTATTGTCAATTTCGTCTGCGAGTTCAGTTAATGTTTTTTCTTCTAAGTATTCTTCTTGACGCTTTTTCTTTTTATTATCTTCAATATTGTCTGGGTCATATATCCAACTAACATCTAAACCAATTTCATCATATGTGCGGAGCAAGGTCATTTTCTTCAATCTTTGATAATAATAATCAAAGTTTTCAACATCTGCATTTAACCAGGCATTGTGCATCCAATCTGCGCCATTGTTTGCCTGATAAATTCCATAGCTTTTAGGTTTGTCTTTCAAATAGTTTTCAATTACTTTTCTGGTAATCTTCTCAGCTCCGTTATTCTGTAAATAATGTGCAGCTCCAAAGATTACTTTGTGAAGTTCATTACAAAAATCTTCTTCTCTGAACGTATATTTATCTTCCTGCTCTAATAACTTAGGATTATTTAATATACATCCAATTACTTGAATAGCAGTAGGAGAATCATAGTATTTACTTCCCATAGTCTCCTTTCTATTCTAGGTTAAAATAATGTTTACGTTTTGGAGGTTTAATTTGCGGAGCAGTCATTGTAGCTTCTCTAGGTTTATCTCTAAGGTCTATTTCTTTTTGCAAAATATCTTTATTTAAATTGTCGTACATATGCTCTCTTCGATATTTAGTTTTCATATATTTACTAGCATCTACATGAACATATGGGACAATACCGATTCCACCTTTTGCTTCTGCGGGATCGCTTTTCTTTACATCATACCAATAGATTAGAGTATTGTATATCTCGCGTTCGCCAATTCCATTTTCTACAAAAGACTTTATTTGCTTACTAATTTTTGTTTTTAGATAAGTATTCCCGCACACACTTTTCATCTTCTGATGAATTAACTCTATATATTTTTCATTTTCTACATGCTTTTCATAACATTTTTTGTGAGCGTATCTGGTTTTTACTGGAACATATTCTACCTTATCTCTATCAAACGGTTGATTACAATATACACATTTGACTTCTCTTGCCATTAAATCTCCTTACAGTTTAAGATAGATATATTATAGCATATAATTTTTACAAAGTCAAATAAAAAAGGAGAGTATTTCTACTCTCCTTAAAATTTTATTGATTAAAGACCCTGACCTACTAGATCCTTTAAATCAGAAAGAATTAGTTCAACCTGTTCAGACTGAGCAGCAGTACAATCATTGACCTTCTTACCAACACCGAGATACTTATTAGTAATGTCTACAATCTTAGGTGCCCACTTAGTCTTAAAGTCTGCCCCAGTAGCCTTTTGAATCTGATGAGTTAGCTCTTTGAACTCATCCATCATTGAAGCGAAATCTCTCTCCGGTTCTACATCATATGCATCAGTGCGCTTGTCGGTAACAAACTTACCATCATCTTCTGCGGCCTGCTTGTCAATGGCATCACTGATTGCATTCACTAGATTATCATATGTAAATTCAATCTTGTCTGGTGTATACTTAAAACGACTTCCCGCAATAAATCGAGGAGTGCCACGCATATAAAGAACCGTATGAGTAGTTCCATCTTCCTCTTGGACAGGGTGCGCATATCCAATAATATCACTCATGCGGTCAACGATTAGACGAGGACGATTGGCTAGAGTCGGAACAATTTGATTGAATTCTTCGCCGTTTTCATCTTTAAAAGTCTTATCCTGTGAATGACTAATTAGTACTAAACCATAACCCATTTGCGGGATTGCCCTCAAAGCTTCATCAAATTCCTTACTTGCCTTCGACCATCCTTGACCGTATGGAAGCTCATTAATTGCAGAAACTCCAGCCTGATTACAAATATACTTTTCACAAAGGTCATAAGCAATATCCGTAGTATCGATAATGATATTGGAAAACTGTTCATGCGCTTTTTCATCTTTTAGCTGCTTAATAACTTGCTTAAACTCTGACCATTTGTTAATTGGAAGAGCCATAATACCAGGAATTGCAAGATAACCAGTTTCAAAAGCTAGAAGCAGAGCCTTTGGAAACTTAGAAGCAATTGTTGTCTTCCCAGTTTTTGGTTCTCCATAGAACATCACGGTATATCCGCTTAAATCCTTACTCACCTCGTGGGGAGTAATGCTAAAAATATCAATAGCCATATTTAATTCTCCTTTTCTAATTTAAGTTATTCTACAGTATTACTTATTTTAGAAAGGAAAATCATCATCGTCGTCATCATCTTCCTCAACAATTGCTGTGGAAGTTGCTACAAAAGCAGATGCCGCACGATTACGATATTCTTCATCACGCTTCTTTTGCTCAGCTAGACGAGTTTCACGCTCACGAACCTTTTCCTTTAGTTCATCACGAGTAATAGTAGATTCATCGTCCCAATCCATTGGCTCAGCAGAAGCGCCAATTACATCCCAAGCACGAATAGAACGAGTAGTTACATCTACTGTTGGAGCGCCAAAGGCAGATTCAGTAACATGCTCAACCTTGACAATATTGGAAACAATATCGCCCCAAACCTTAGTAACCATTGGATACTCTTGATCTAGGAAATACTTCATACCAGCTTCATTACGAATGGTTAGAGTGACTGGAAGAACGTCATTGCGGAAATTGAAGACATAACCATTTAGGTTAACATAGTTATCTTCTTCATTCTCCATTTCTCGCTCTGCTGCAGAAGAAATAATCATATCGGCTTCAAAGGTTGCTGCACGGTCAGCAATCTTCTCAGAACCATTCATTAGATGGATAAAGCTGCCTTCAATTCGCTTGTTAGAAACTAGCTCTCCATCACGGTCATACCAATCATTTACACCAATATTACCATCAATGCGGACAGTCGTAGCAGCCTTTCCAACATCTTTAAAAGTAGCACCATTATTAATAATAGTCTCTAGAGTCTGGAAAGTTGGATTTGGACGCTCAGGCTTATCACCACGAGCGGGATAAGTAGGAGCAACATACTGGAACCAAACAGTTACAACATTAGTTGCATCTTCATCGGTTGCAATATTTAGCTCACCCTGGATATATTCCTGACCAGGATTCTTAGAGTTCTCACCGGTTACACGCTTCTGAAGTTCTCGACGGCCTTCTCCCTTATCATATACATACCCTTGAATCTTTACACTATTAGTCCACTTAGCCTTCATATAATCTCCTATTTAATCTATTTTCAACTTCTTAAAACATCATATCAAAAAATTTTTTAACTGTCAAATTCGTTAGGGTTTGAATCTTTTTCAATTGATACTACCATTACATCCTGTTTCTTTAGATATTTGCCGCAAGAAAATTCCTCTTCACACCAGCCAACTTTATCACACTTGCATTTCATAATTGTAGAACAAAGAACATACCACTCTTCAGAATATTCTTTTAGAGCTTTAATAATATCCCGCATAAGTTGACGATACTCAAGATAAGCTCTATTACAAAGTCTCTGTTCTGCCATCGACATTAGAGTGCGGGCATTCATCCTAACTGCAACCGTAGTTGTCATTCCGAGAGGGAGAAGATTCGCAGCATCTTCTTTAGGAATACCATTATCTATTAGTGTTTGATATGTATCTTGAATATTATTCATTGTATCCATATATCTATCTAATAGCCACTCTTTATCGCAATTTTCAATTTTTGGTGGAATATAATATTTAAAATTTTCTTCATTAATATATCTAGTGCTTGCTTGTGTGCGAGTCGGTGCTCCTCCAATATGAGTATAGAATTGTCTAATAGTTCTAGCTGAATATCCATCAAGAATAAGCCACACATCTGCATATTCAAGCACGCGCCCGTGTCCCGCAAGAATAGAATTCATACCTCGCTTATAATTCTTCTTAGAATCAGAGGTGTCACTCCCATAACAGGGGCCAATCATTTCTCCAATTAAAGTAATTGGATTTTCAGGCGTAATATCTTTAATAATAACTTGACCCATTAACTATTTCCTTTAGTAATATTTAAACCACAGGTATCAGTTTGATACAGAGAAATATAGTATCTTTCTTTTTCGTTTAGTTTTTCCTTTTCACAACTTTCCAAAAGTTCAAAAGAAAAGTTTTCAATTCCGTCTCTACGCATCGCCGCATATAGAAGATTACTAGAACTTACTGGGATTGCACCCACTCCGCATTTAATATGGTCAGTAAATCTAGTATGCACATCTACCGATTGACCAATATATGCTTCTTTGGTTAATTGGTCTGTAATCTTGTAAATCCCGCATACCTTTTCAGTTCCGAGAATGTTTGTAAGGAAGTTATTCATCTTCTTCTGGACAAACGATGACCAAATAACTTTACCAATTACTTGCGGGAATCGCATCTTTGGACGAATTTGATTTAGGTATTCAATATCATGAATTTCATCGTCCTGCAGCGGAAGGTTATACTTTGCAGGATTATCTTCTACTTCATGCTCTCTCCGCAAAGCTTCAATAGTAGATTGCTTTTGAGACTTTAAAGATTCTAAATCTTTGTTTAGAGTATCTACTTCTCTATCAATAACTTCTTTTTCAACAGACTTTGAATACTTATATCTATCAAAATCTTCTTTATACTTTGCAATCCACTCTCTATATTGCGATTCTGCTTCTGACTTGAATTGCGAAACATATTCTACTTTTTCTTTATACTCTTTATCTAGCTTTTGGAGTTGTTCTTCCTTTTGTCTAACTTCTTTTAAAAGTTCATTATTTTGTTGCTTGATTTTATCATCTAAAGCTTTGGTTACTTCATAGGATTTATTAGTTCCAGCTTTATACGCAATCCCGCAACCAACTAAACAAATAATAAAGAATACTATGCCTAATACTAACATCATTTCCATAAAGAAATAGGAGGTAACTTAAAATAAATTACCTCCTTCTCCTTTTATCTCTCTTGGAATTTAGTTGGCAGCAACCTTCTCAGGCTCGGGCTTTTCCTCGCGTGGATCGCAAGCAGCACCAGCAGGAGTTAGACGGATAACCTTCTTCTCGATGCCCTCTACAACCTCGCGGAAAAGTAGCTCCTTCTTCTGTAGAGCATTAAGAACGCCAGTAATAGACTTGCTCTCAATACCAGTAGCAGCCGCAATATCGGGAGCAGTTAGATCAGCACCCTGATTTGCCTGTAGATAAGAAAGAACTGCCTGTGCCTTTTCTGAATGTACGAAACTCATACTCAAATCTCCTTTTGTCTCTTTACTTTATTTTACTTGCTATATTATACTTGCTTTTATTTTAGTTGTCAAGAACTTTTTAAAATTTCTTCTCAGTTCTTTCTCAACTTTATTATATTATATAATTAAAATTTTATATTGTCAATTTATTTGAAAATTTCTTCTATCTTACAGTCTCTTGGATTTTTATCATCAACCGCACGCATCCTTACAAAGCGAGGATGACGAAGCGTATGGTTATCTTTATCCACAGACATAGCTTGTACTTCACACACTTTGCCAATGTACTTATCAGGATGATTAGCAGAATGCTCTTTGATTTCATCTGTTAATCCAGAAGCAACCTGACCTACTTTTTCAAGTTCTCCATCTTCGTTATATGCGGACAACTCGAACGAACCTGTCCAGCCATAATATGCACTCTTTGTAATGGGCATCCACAAATCATCTGTGCGAGCAGAATTGGGTTTTAGCATTCGTTTACTACCAAAACTATCTTGCCAATAAGGCCAATATTCAATTTGCTTACCCGTATATTGAAGCTCTGGTTCCAAAAGTCCGGTAATAACTAGGTCAATAGTATCTGTTTCTTCCTTCACTTTGAAGCTAATATTTGGTCTGCGTTTTCCTGGTAAGTACAGTCCTGCTTCTGTGCGGAAAACCATACCTTCTTCTCCGGCTTCAAGTTGCTGATATAAAATTTTCTCTAGGTCAAGATAAGTATTATCATAGCATTCTGCCACTTTAATTTGCGAGATATGCGGAGTTTCAATATCAATATGCTTACAAAGATTACTATATCTGTGAGAATAATCTAGTTGATTTAGAACATAGTCTTCACCATTATACTTTACAATATCGTGGATATAATAGTGGATATACCCATACTCTCCTTCTTGACGCTCTATCGCCTTTTCAGGTAGACAGCCCATAATTTTAGTAGCATCATTAGATTTACCGCCAGGATAATAAATTTCACCAATTAGATGTGTGCCATTGGGAAGATTCTCCATAGCCCACTCTGCGAGATGCGGGACATTGGCAATCTTCTCAGAATAAAATCCTGTGACTTTAGATTTAGAACGACTAAAAAGATATACTTGATTATTTTCTTTTACAAGCGTATAGTATGCACCATCTTTTTTCGTAGTTCCAATAATCTTTTCTTTCTTTAGAACCTCTTGCCAGTTTTTAGGGGCAGACCCCACAAGCATAGGCTCATATAATTTGAATGGATATTCTGTCACAGAATCCCTCCTACAGTAAGTTCCCAAGCATAATTGCGGCAAATTTCAATCAACTTAGGAAGATTACAACTATAGCAATCCTGCGGGAGGAAGTCTCCATAGTAGGCTTGCTTACACTTATTGCAGACTTCCTCTAAATCTTCTTTCTTTGCAAATTTATATTTTCCAGTCCAACCACTAAGAGCCATATCTCTTACCTTTTCCACCTCGACCTTGTTTTGTAATTGTTAGTTCGCCGATTGAAGTCTTTATAGTTTTATCTGTAGGTTCACAAATAATCATTTCCCGCACGCTATCTCCATCTGCTAGATTGATAGCTTTGACTCCTGCGGCATTTCGTCCCATTGGCCGCACATCTTCAGCAGCGAATCGAATAAACATATTCTGCTCAGTACCAATGACAATATGATTACCATTTGTCTCTTGGATAGAAACTACTTCACTATCATCTTTGATTTTAATAGCTACCATGCCATTTAGATTTCGAGTCGTTCCATTAAACTCAATTTTTTCTGACTTTTTAAGTATACCATTTTTTAGAATAAAAGTCAAGTAAGGATGTTTTTCATCAAGGATAGAAGAAAATACATTGATAATCTTTTCTCCTGGCTGAAGCTTTACAATAGCTCCAATTGCAGTACCTTTATCCTTTATACTGCAAGACTTAATATCCTTTGGCGAGGTTCTAAAGAAACGTCCTTTGTTGCTAAACAATAGTATAAGGTCTTCTGTAGTGCATTTGAAACTTTTGAAATTTGATTTGCGATAGTTTGATACGGGTATACGCTGTAAATATCCAACAGGATTATAAGTAATAACAACGTCTTCAGCAGGCTCTGACTGTTTTGTTGTTCCATTCTTAGCTTTCTTAGTAATTGTCTTTTGAATTACTTTAGTACGGCGAGCATCGCCAAACTTATCTCTAAGTTCAGTTAGTCGTTCGATTAGAACTTGCTTGCGGGAATCCTCAGAATTGACAATCTCCGCACACTTTGCCGCATATTCTTGCTTCTCTTGGAGTTCATCATTTAGTTTTACACCATCAAGCTTAGTAAGTCTTGCTAGCTTCATGTCTAGAATAGACTTGGCTTGGTTTTCAGTAAAACTATATTTGTCCATCAAAGTATTCTTTGCTTCTGTTGGACTATCGCTTTTTCTAATAATATTTACAATATCATCAATATTGGCTAGTGCGGCAATTAAACCTTCAAGAATCTCAATTCTACTATTGGTTTTATCTAAGTCAAACTGAAATTCCTTTTGAATACATTCAAGATTGTGTTCTGCATAACAATCTATGATTTGCTGCAAATTTAGAAGAATTGGAGTTTTGCTAATAATTCCATTTTGATTAGCATTATACTGCGAACGAAGAGGGGTATTTTGGAATAACTGTTCTACAATATTCTCAGGCTTATATCCTTTTTGGCAAATAATAGAAAGAGCAATTCCTTTTTTATCACTCTTATTTAGAACGTCACTAATGCCTTCTAAAGTTTCATCTTCGATTTTTTCTTTGATAGTATCTACTAGTGGCTCTACATATACTTGGTACGGCATTTCATAGAAAGTAATTTCATTATTGTTAATAATGTAATTTGCTTCTAGAATAACTTTACCTTTACCAGTTTTATTAATTTCACCTAAGTCATCCTTATTAATAATAGTTCCACCAGTAGGAAAGTCAGGATAATAAGTATCTTCTTCTAGGATATTCTCTTTTAGATATTTAAGAATTAGATTTGCTGTTTCAGTAAATGAATGTGGCAAAAAAGTATTGGCAACAGATACGCCAATTCCCTGACAACCATTTACCAAGAGACGTGGAAAAACAGCAGGAAGAACTTGCGGCCATTGTTCATCCTCACTAAAATTCCAAAGCATAGGAACATTATTTTTGTCAATACCCTTTAGCATACCATCTTCTGTAATTTTAGCAAGACGAGCTTCTGTATAACGGTCTGCCGCAAGTGCGTCTCCACCAACAATAATACTACCATTAGAGCCATGGAAATCTACTTCTGGAACATTATTAGTAAATGGCTGGGACATGCGAGCAAAGGTTTCATAGATAGCAGTAGTTCCATGCGGCCACCATAGAGCAGCTACACCACCATCAATTTTTGCAGATTTAACATGCGGCTTATTTGAAGTATATCCTTTAGTAAACATTTCCCAAATGCAGGCTCGCTGTCCAGGCTTTAGACCATCCTTTACATTTGGAAATGCTCTATTGGTATTTACATCATATGAGGAGTCAATAAAATTCTGTCTTACTTCATCGAGAATATCAATCTGATTAGTCAATCCTTGCCTCCTCTAAATGCTCTGCTAAAAACTTCACTCGTGGCTCAACTTTTCGTCCGTATAAATCTTCAAACATCATATCTGTTTGTCCAATATCAGACACAACTAATTGATATAAATTTCTATTTTCAGGTTCAAGTAGGCAATGAGAAAGTTCTTCACTATCCATTTCACCCAAACCTTTTTCACGACCAATAAATTGAATATCTTTAGAATGTTCTTTCTTATATTCTTCTAAAGCTTTATCATCCCGCAAATAAATATATTCATTCTTTTTTGTAGTTACACGATACAGAGGGGGTACAGCAGAATAGACATGTCCTTCAATAATTAAATCAGGACATAGATACCAAAGAATATTGAATAATAGATTTTCAATCGCAAAACCGTCAAAATCCAGTGATTCCTATGTTTCCATAGGCCCTGACTATATCTTACTTGTTTACACAAGGATACCCATTTCGAACTACGTACCAATAGTAGCCCTACTCTCCCGATTCGGAGATAGTCGATACAGCATTATTTATAAACCCATTTTTGTTTTGTTTTAGAGTATACAGGAAGATGTGTATAAGTTCTTCCTGAAAGCATTTTTTGAAATGATTCTTGGGAAATTCTTTTATCAGTTTTTTCATAAATTGTTTTATAATCTTGATTAATATATTGCTTTCTAAAAGCAATAACCTCTTCATCAGAATACTTATTAGAAGTAATTTTTCCTAAATTTGTTTTTACTCTATTCTTATTCTTTTCAGGTTCTTCCCCTGGAAGAATCCATTTTCCTGTTTTTTTATGAAAATAAGGAAGATGTTTAAAAGTTCTTCCGCACAATATTCCCTGAAAAGCTTGATAAGTAATATCTTGTTGATATTGAGGATATAGCTCTTTAGCAGTAAAACCTTTAGCGTATAATTCTCTAACATCCATTACTTGTTCTTCAGTTAATTTTCCAGAAATTTTTACACCCGCCAATTTTTTATAATATTCTTTATTGGCTTCTGTATATACTTCTGGCATAATCTCAGGCCAAGATTTTCCTTGCCAAATACTTTGAAATGTTGAAAAAGCAATTTTATCTTTTACTACATTATAGGCTTCTTTTTGAGTGAAAAGATGCTCACTATAACATTTTCTGATAAAAATTACATCATCTTCAGAAAGTTTGGCATTGGGATTAGAGACTCCTCTTGTACCTATCTCTCCACCCCTATTGCAATTATATCCTTCTTCTATTGCATTGGTTTTATCAATCCAATAAGTTTCTAATCTATCTAGCTCTTCAGGAAGACATTCTTGTAAAATTTCTAATGAAAAATTTTCTTTTCCATATTTATGGATAGCCCATTCTAATGGTATATTGCTCCTTTTATATCTAGTTGGAGAACAGTGCTCATTCCATCTTCTTTGAACGTCATTACTTTTTCCTATATAGAATTTCCCATTAATTTTATTTGTAATTTTATAAATGCCAATCATTTTTAGCCTTTCTATTTTAAGAAAGGCGCTATTGTAGGTTTATAAAACTTGCCACGGGATTACCATATGATTTCTCACTTAGGCTTCCCCGTTAGCGCCTATCTTATTGGTTATCCATCTATATCTAATATGAAAACCATTGTATCATAATTATTAGATTTTGACCAATTTTTAGGCACCCCAGTGGTAACTGGAAAGGGTATAACACAGCCAATTTTACTTAGCATCCGCTGCTGCAATGATTTTACCGTATCGGAGTTTATTTTTATCGTACTTACATTTACCATTTTGCGGATTATAATCTAGTCCAAGAGCCTGAAGAATATTATTAATCTCTTGATTCTTTACAATCTTATCAGGAGTGGTTTTTAGAACAGATAGCATCTTTCCTCGCACGCCATATACCGCTTGAGTTTCGCTATCTTTAGCTTCAATCAAGCCACTGGCTGCGCTTTTACCTTCACAAATAAATAGTTCACACTTCTGTCTATTTTTACTCCAAGCATCGGATAAAGTAGTTGGAAGCTTAAAAGCCTTATCTTTCTTCTCAGCTTTATTCTTTACAGCGGCCCTAGCTTTCTTCGCCGCCTCTGCAGCCTTTCGCGCCACAATTGCTTTTTCAAGAACTACTTCGCCACTCTTGGGATTATTATCCAACCATATCTCAAGTCGTTCACTAAGTACACTATTGATAAATCCATTATCTTCTGTGCTAGTAACTCTTACTTTTGTTTGACTATCGTATCGAATATTCGGAGAAGCAAGATTAAAAATGATATTCATGCCCTCTTGAATATCGGTGCCAGATAAGTTTCCCTTTTCAAGAATTCCGTTTTCTTTACCCCATTTATTGAATACTCTAGTAATACAGGATTTTACTGCACTAATTGGCGTTCCAGCTTCAACAATAGAATAATTACAGAAACAGTCAATCTCACTTTTAGAATTTGACGTGCAAGACATAATGAAGTCTAGATATTGCCTATCCTTTTCTACAGTAAAAGAAAAAGGAGAATCAAATAACATTACTTCATTCTTGATCTTTTCGTTCATTAAATCCTTTAAACCATTTGGATGATAATATTCCTTATCTTCAAAATGGATTTTAAGCCCCGCGCACACACAGGACATATTAAAGAATTCTTTACGAAGAGCATTTAGATCGGGCTTAGCATCCCTAAAAAATTCTTCGCTCGGATGAAAAACTACTTCAACGCCGTGTTGCTTTTTAGGACAAGTTCCAGATTTCCTACTCGCAAACTTTCCTTCATTAAAGGATACAGTTTCATATTCGCCATTGCGCCAAGTTGTAGCGTTCAACCAATGACTAAGAAAGTTTGTTAGGCTAGCACCGATTCCAAAAGCACCAGTGGAAATCTTATAAACCGCTGTATCTGACTTGTCATACTTCCCACTGGTATTAATATCCCCATAGACCATTTCTAGAATTGTGCGGCCATTGTCCTTTTCAACGTTGGGAATAATTCCTTGACCGTTATCCTGGATGGTTACAATATTTTCTTTTTCATCATATACTACCCAGATTTCAGAACAATTTCCTGCAAGAAATTCGTCGTAGCAGTTGGTGATAATTTCCCGCACAAGTTGAGTAGAATTTTCATTTGACCCTAGGTAAGTATCGCTTCTTAGGCGCGTGAAAGATAATGGGTCTAATTTTTGAATACTATCTTCTGTATATTTACTCATTATCCTCCAATCAAACTAGTGTACAATTTTATCCATCTCTTCTGGAGTAAGTGCCGCCATTAGAATCGCAGCTTTATTTTCTAGACTTAGATTATTAAAATAATTATCCATGCTATCTGCCACATTCTTGCGATAAATAGCGAGTTGTCGATTAGACTTATAGGTTTCTCCATCAATAGTGTCTACAATATACTTTGTAGCTTTTGCTCCAGAAGGACAAGCAGCTCCGCTGTACCAATTAACAACTTTTGCCACAGTATATGGAGAGACATTCTTACGAGGATCATAGAAATAATTTTCTACAACTACATATCTTTGAATATCTTGCATCTTAATATTGTCTGGCACCATATAAGTATATTTAGTAGCATATTTATCATTACTAAAAACTACGGTTACATATCCATTCATACTCATTCCTTTCTACTATAAATATATTATACTATATTTATTGTAGATTGTCAAATAAAATAAAGCCCACTAGTTTTTTACCAGTGGGCTAAAATTATTTAATCTTCTGCGCGGAATTTGCGGCGATGCTGGAGAACTCGTTCAGTGTTATCCTGATAATTAGACCTCATAGCATCATACTTATTAATGTCAACTTCAATCTGTCCTTGTACACTATTCCGCAAATCGACTACATCCTTATATAAACTATAATCAATTTGCTCTGCCACTTCTGGACGGTCTAGGAGGTCGATAAGCTGATCCATTCCTACAAGACGCTGCTTCATCATCTTAATCTTTTCATGTAATGCCTGCATATCACATTTAAATTCTGCGAATCTACAACCATCCCATTCATTCATAATATCCTTATTATCAGGATGACAATAACTCTCTCCTGTAAAAGTTCCATACTTTGTATGTTTGGTTACGCAAGAAACACCAGTATCTTTTTCAAAGAAAGCGTCTAGAATCTTTCCCCGCATTATCGTACCACCTCAAAGATTTCATTATTTGCATTTCCAGCCTTAGTTGCCGTATACACGCCTGTCATTTGATAGAGGTCTGACCACTTATCAATAGCCTTTTCAACCGCTTCTTCTGGGGTCTTGGCCGCATAATGACCCAGAATTCGATTATCAAATGCGACTCGCCACTTATTTGCCATAATTCTCCAATCTAATAACCTTGTTATTTACAATAGTAAAAGTATCATCAAGTTCCTTGTCATCGTGAAAATGACCAAAGAACCAATGTTTAAAACTATTTCCATCCAAAAGATGCTTATAATAAATGTCTAACCACTTTTCTGTAGTTTTATCTACGCTAGACTGGTCAATACTTGCCATGAATAGATATTTAATTAAAGGTTCCGCAGACATTGGTGCGGTATGCGAAATAACAAATTCAATATCGTTACTATTTTCTACAGTTAGTTTGTTTAGATGCTTAAACTCTAAATATGATAGTTGTTCATTATATTCGTAAGGGAGATTGTATGCAATTCTATATCCTTTATCTACGGAATATGCACCAGGATAAAAAATAACGCAATGTCCATCTACGTCATAGATTCCACCTGAATCATCTATATAATGGATATTTGGATACTTCTTCTGGTATAAGGTGATTTCAAAGAACTTGTCAGAGAAGTCCCACCCATCTTGCGGGGCAAGACCCTCCTTAGTTTCTGTCGTATGATTTTTCCAGTAGGTATTATCGTGATTTCCACGCATGATTAACCAAGTTCCAGGAAATTTAGACATTACTTTGCGGCAACTGCCCATTGTATAATTACCATACTCAAGAGACGCATCGCCGCACACAATGATAATATCTTCTTCTTTTGGATTTTCAATTTGGTCTATAGCATATTTATAGGCCATTTTATCTCCGTGTTTATCACTTTCAACCAGTGACAAAAATTCGTCCCTTTGAATTATTTGTCATCTGAGATAATCACCTCCTTCAATTCTGAAGATAGTATATCTTCAATTTTTTTTATTTTAAAATAGGAAATTCTAATTAATTTTATATTATTTCTTTGGCAATATTCATTTTTAAGGTAATCTTTTTTTTGTATGTCTTCTAACGTGTCTGGGGTATGCCCCCAATAGTTTGTATCTGGACCCGTTATATGTTGCCTTCCATCAAACTCTATTAAGCAATATAATTTATTCTCATAAAAAACAGCAAAATCAAATCTTAATTGAACTTTTGTTTTTGGATTTATCAAATCCTTAAATTTATATTCTTTTGCATAATTAATATTGTTAGAAGATAAAAAATCTTGAATTAATGATTCTCCTTTTGAACATAAACACCCACAAGAACTTTTACCTCCTGTTTTTAGACTATTATCCATAGCTAAAAATGGATCTGACCCACAATCACACTGCACAAGAGAAAAGTGGCGACGTTTATTTTCACTTTTTCGATAATGGTATCCTCCATCGCCTATAACTGTCAATTTTCCAAATCTATCTCCTATATGCACACCACAGGCATTCCTATTTCTTTCTTCTAATGTGCATTTATTGCATTTTTGTGCAAGTTTATCTAAGTCGTAAATTAAACAATATCTTTCTGTCTTCCCACAATTCAAACATTTGATTTTTGCATATTTATTTTTTCCAATGTACATTTTATTTTTAGTATCTGGATTAACTACTTTATATTCTATTATCTGCCACTGATTGATTACATCTCCCACTTTATATTCTTTCATAAAATCTCCATTTCCTAATCTTAATATTTATTATTAATCAAAATTAGTTATATGGAATTATAATATATTGACCAGGAGATTTATCCCCTGTTATATATACTGTCATACAATCTCCTGTTTTAATTTTAAAATTCCTTCTTAACTGCTTCTTTTAAAAGATTATATAGAATTTCATCTAAAATATATTCCGTGATTGGATTATTTTCATCTTTGAATTTTTCGCAAAAACTATCTGTTATCTTTTTCGTATCTTCAATAGTTTTTTGCATTAACTCTCTTGCTCCTTCGACAGGGAGACTTGCTTGATTTCTTTTAATAGCCATTAAATATTCTGGATTATCAACAGTTAAGCATTCTTTATAGGAATACCCTTTAATAAATTTCTTGGCAAATTCGTTAATTCTAATTGCGTGACTTAGTTGTTTTCCATCATATCCATATTCTTCAATTAAATGAATTTTAGAAGGGTACGGTTTTTCAAGTGCATGAGCTTTCTCTAAACTCATGCCATAAATACATTTTAGAGTACGAACGGGGTTCATATGAGCAATTTCTTCTGCTCGCCTACGAATTTCCAACCAATATTCTTTATATTTTTGATTTGAAATCCAATAATCTGTAAAAAGAATCTCAACAAAATTTATATTCTGTTTCTTCAAAATATGAAAATAATGGGTTGTACTTTTCATATCTACATGTTCCCCATTATCTTTCATTTTATATACAAGATTCATTGGCTTTTTATTAAATACCATACCTCTAAAACTAGGAATAGTAAGCATTTTAGAATCAACGTCAGAATCTTCATCGCTTAATCCAGGATAGTTGATAGACCCCTGTCCGCAAATAACAAACCAATCTGTAGGATGAACAGACAGTGCTTCATTAGCTTCTTCCGCAAGCCTGGTCATAATTCGTTGGTCATTCTTTAAATTTTCTAGTTGTCTATTATTCATTGCGGAACTACCCAACCCTCTCTAGGCCAATAGGGAGAAAAATATTCTTTTAAAACAGCGAATCGTTCATAAAGCTCTTCGTATCCACTTTCAAGAAGAACGTCACCTATAATACAATCAATGACATAATTGAATTCATTTAAAGTAATAAAACCTCCTCCATAGTCCTGTGCCACAGAGGTCAACTGTTCAAGAGCCTTGTTCTCAGTGTTCATCTTTCATCCAATCTTTGTTGCGACGATTGTACTTCTTTTTGTTACTGTGCGGCCCATGCCCCGCCACGAATCCATTATATTGTGGCTTTTGAAAATCAAATAATTGCTCTTTAGTTATTTTGTAGGAGCATTTCCCACGCTTCTTTGAGCTTTTCATCAGTAACATCATCCTCTTGGTAGAACATAGTGTCCTTGTCAAATACAAAGTTCTCCAGAAGCTGCCCCAGACGCATATCAGGATAGTTAATCCAGAGTACACGAATGTCAGTTAGAATTTCATCAATTCGATTGAAGTCCCGCATATCTACATCCTATCCTCGTCAATGGAATAAAGTGCTATAAGAAATAGAACAACTAGAACTATTCCTACTATAATGTACTTCATTCGTTTTCCTTTCTTTATCTTCTATTATTATACCAGAACTGGTTCCAATTGTCAATGTTATGTTTCAATTTTCTCTCGCGCGTGATATTGGAGCCACCGAAACCGAACTCGTGGTTCCAACAGCGCGGCCATTATATAGGCACAAAAAAAAAGTGCGGACAAACGCCGCACTTGAATTTAATCTAAATCTTCTTCCCAAGTGTCATACTCTGCGGGATAGTCGTCATAGTAATCATTATCCTCTACTTCATATTCCCGCACATTGGGTTTATAAGATAACCGCTCTTCCTCTTCCCGCAATCGCATCTTTTCTTTCCTCTTCTTTTGGATTGATGCTTTCTTTGCGTCTCGCACAACTTTTTCTCGATGCGTTAGTCGCTTTACTGGAACATCATCTTCCATGTCCCAATCTTCGTCTTGCCACTTAGAGCGGTCGATTTTCATAATAAACCTTTCAAATATCTAAACAGCCTTTGCTGATATATCTGGCGCCCCTATGAAGATTTGAACTCCAATAGCAGCTTTAGAAGAGCTGCGTCCTATCCATTGAACGATAGAGGCATTAAAGGAAGATTTTCTTTTCGGATCTAAAGAACTAATCTTCAGCAAACCTAACCCCGCAACCTAGTAAGCTCGTATAGCGCCCTCAATTTAGAACTGCTGTCTCAATTCCAAGCCCTAGTAACGGTATCTGTTAACGCGCTCTCCAAATCATTTTATCTTAGACTAGCAAAATGACAGTTGCTAGTTGCAGGACTGGCACATCCAGTAGGCAGGGTTAGAACCATTAGCTTTAGCATTGACCTACAAACTCAAAAACCCAATATCAAAAGTTTTTTCCGACCTTCGCCGTACCTCCTATATTCAGCCAATTTTCAGCCATGTTGCAGATAAGACTGAACCATGCGGAGCGACCGCATAGCTTCTTACCCGTGTGCGGGATTAGCACATCTACCCATTCAACTGCGGGATTTCTTTTCCCCGCAACTTTCACCCGTCATTCAGTAAGTAAAAATCCATATAATTATCTTTATATAATCTTTAGTATATTGTTCGCTGATTTGGGCTACTCGAACCAGACTCTTGCGTTATAGGCGATTACTCACCATCAACAGCGACAAAACTCTCTTGTTGGTCTTTCCCGCAGTTTGATTGGCTACCACACCAACCACTTACAGGATTATTCTCCACAGGAGCGTCTATTATGAAAGCCGCAATCTGTCTGTACCTTTTGGTTCTAAATAAATTCAGCACTACAACTCTCGTTATTCCTTCTGGAATTTATATGTTTCACATTGCTGCTTCATTTACTTTCCACTTTCAAAGTATCCCAAGAAAGCTTCAAGTCAAAGTTGCATCCTTGACCGCATGATATTGCGTATACACAAGGTTGAAAAACTTTTGGTATTGGGTTTTCAAGTTGCCTTTTATATTATATCGAACTTTCTCAAGTTCGTCAAGGAAAATTTTCATTTTCCTATTATTGCTTTTTGGCGTGCGGCGAGACTCGAACTCGCGCCAATTGCCTACCTCAACCGCCCTTACCAACTGAACTACACACACCGTCTCTGATCGGGTAAAATGGCAGGATTCCCGCAGAGCATTTTTTATTTTACAACTCTCTCAAGTTGATAAATATATTATATAATATATTTTCAAAATTGTCAAGGAGAAGTTTTACTTCCCGTTCGTAAAAATAAAATAACTAGAATCACACTTCGGACACCACATTGCATTAGATGCCCAATCAGGATGCTCCATCACCTCGCCGCACTTGTTACACTTAAACTGCTTACCGCGACGCTTCCGATCCTTTGGCTCCTCCGCAAGACCCGCATTTACTAGTGCCTTCTGGAGAGAATTCATAGCCATTTTATTTCCTTTCTTTTGGATAACTAACAAATATATTATATAATATATTTTTTATTTTGTCAACGATTAATCATACTCCTGAATTAGATGAACGATTACTTTGCGGCCAATCTTCTTTGCGTAATCAAAAGTATACTTAGTCCCTCTGCTTTTACCATCCCAAAAAGAGATTACTACATCACAAAAGTCAACCATTTCTTCATCCCGCACAAGTGGAGCGCGCTTACCATAAATTTTATAGTTGGGTTCATAAACAATAGTTTCAATTTCATTTTGCTTTGCCCAAGAGTCAGCAATAGAGTCTGTTCCTCTCGCCCCGCCATGAACTATTGCGGCACATGAAGATGGACGTATGTATCTAGAGATATTCAAATCTTTAATAGACCTGGAACCGCAAATCAAAACAATTGGTTTAGTAATATTGTGCGGCATATCGAACTCACGAATCAAACAATACAGTATATACAATAGAAGTGAGAACAGCAATGGTTCCAATAGCCAGAACAGTTGCTAGAAAAAAGGAACAAGAACACCTATAATTCCAATAATTCCTACAGCAACTATTACTATAAGCAAACTCAGTAAAATTTTCAGTATCTTCATTCTATCTCCACCTAAAGAAGCCTTTCATAACAGTAAGAATTATCTCCTGTATAATACAGATGTTGAATTCCCATATCCCTAAGTGCGGCCATACATCCAGGACAACTGCGGGCTAAGCCCATTCCGAGTCGCTTGCCTTTACAGATACGATATACATATACTCGCACATCACGCCAGTTAATAGTTTGCTGGAGAGGATATGGAATCAAAGAAAGCGTCCTAATCTCTGCGTGCATAGAATGCTTAGTGGGCTTAGAACTTTTATTAAAGTTTCTCTTACGATTATACCTCTTCTGCTTAGGAGAAGTTTTATTAGTATTGCAAGCAGAAGCAATAATATGCTTCTTGTAAACAATCACACAACCGATATGGAAGTTATCAAAGTCAGATTGCAAAGCAACTCGACGCGCCGCATCGAACATTTTCATATCAAAATTTGAAATCTTAGACATTTACTTCCTTTCTCTATAATATATATTATATCATAGAGAAGGAATATTTGTCAACTAAAATCCTCCAATAGTAGTAGTAACTATTTGCGGGAATTGGATATTCTTCTCAGTCATTACTTTTTCTATCTCTTGGATAAAGTGTTTAAAATGAATTTTATTCATTTCTTCATCTATACCTTGACCAAGCTTTGACGAATCTACAGTTTTCGCAATTGTAAAAGCTTCTTTCCCGCACACTCCATATACAGACATTGCACACATTACCGCAAGTCGTTTATCTGATTTTAATTTAATAAATTTTTTATTAAATAACCAGGTCATATAATCAAGATAAAAATGTTTTTGAAACCAATTTTCCAAATCTTCATAGCTCAGTGCATATACTTCCTCTGGAAGCAATAACTCTACAGTGATTGGGCTACAGCCAAGCTGTATCCCTAACGAGTGTCTTGCTACGCAAGTCACTCGATCTACTAAATCATGTTCAGATTCAGAACGTTCAAAATATTTTGGAACATTATAATCTCTTAAAAAATCAGAATTTAATATTGATGGATATACAATTGCATTTCCATATACTACTGGTTCAGCAGTATTACATAGAATATATTTAGTATTAAAATCAAATATAGTTCCATCAAATAATCTAACAGGTACTATCATATTATTTCCCTCTGGGTTAAACGTCTCTATGACTTATTATACCAAGATTTTATTAACTTGTCAAATCATTTTGGAACTTCTTATATGCACGAGTTGCCGCCAAATCAATCTTACCATTCTGGTCAACGATTAGATCAGAAGTGTCACGCTTAGTAAACTTATACATATCTGCCCAAGGTTCATATAGGAACTTAGTTTCAAACTTGCCAACTTTTCCAAAAGCAGAGTTGATATGCTTGTCTGTAATTGGGGTAAAATTAGTATCATTTATAGAACAGCTAATGTATCCAGGAGAATCAATAATAGCTCCATGACTGTGGCCGTGGACTGATACCTGCCCCTCCCAGATAGCTTGCGGGAAATGACTTACAATTAGTCGTTCACTAAGATAGATTGGATGCCAATACACTTCATCAAAGTGTTGTTCAAACTTGTCTTTGTCAGCAAACTTGTCATGATTTCCCGCAATAAAGATCGTATGCGCTCCAACAAGAGTTAGTTCATCAATATACCAAAGTTTATCAATGTCTCCATAGTCTCCAAGCATATAAACAGTATCGCCACGTTTAATCTTTGAAGCTAGTTTCCCCACAAACTTCAAAATAGCTTCATCATGCTCTTGGATAGAATTAAACTGTGTGCGTTCCCAATTGATAATAGATTCATGTCCAAGATGCCAATCAGAAGTAAAATAATTAGCCACGGTTCCTCCACTTTCCTACAAAGCAATAGTACACAAATCCAATAACAAAAATTACATATCCAATCAGAATAGCATCTTCAAACATTATTTACTCCAATACATCTTCTTCCAGTCAGCCCACATAACAGCCTTGTCCGCGTACATCCAACCAAAACAATATTGATAATCTTTCCACGTCATTCTAAAAGCGTAATCGCTAATATTCCAAGAGTTGTAAAGATGTTTGTACCTATTTCCATCAGGAATATCTTTGTGGTTGCGACGAATGGCTCTGTTATATTTTTGTTTCCACCATTTTCCTTGGCGTGAACGAAATGATGCTTCTGTCCGCACTGGGCTTTTTCTATATGACTTAGACATTCTTATCATTCTCTCTTGGATAAGTTAGTGTACTCGTCCAATAAAACGGGTCTTTTGGTTCGCGAGTATAGCCATAGTATCTAACGTTACTGTCGCCATACTTCATACCAATATAACAAATTGCTCCCATGAGAACTAGAAAAGCAATAAAACAAATTCCACCAATAATATCTGCAATCATTTCTTTTCCTTTCTCTATATAAACATTATACTATATACAGAAAAAGCCGTCAATGAATATTTTAATTCATCAACGGCTTGTGTGTGTTTTATGGAGGAAAGTTAGGGATTTGAACCCTAGAGACGCATTAACGCCTGGTAGTTTTCAAGACTACTGCCATCAACCGCTCGGCCAACTTTCCAATGGCGGAAGTTACAGGATTTGAACCTGTACTAGAGTTCTTGCCCCAGGCTAGGGATTAGCAATCCCACGCTTTACCATTCAGCCAAACTTCCATAGAAAATATATCCAGTTCTAGGGGAAGGAGTCGGACCTTCGTATGACAATTATAAGTTGCCGATTCTAACCGTTGAATTACCCTAGAACTGGATATATTCTTTCAAATATATCCTAATATCTAACATCTAACGTCATTGATGATAGATGGAGTTCCTTCTTTATACTTACATTGTTTGCTACCTCTTGCGCGATAAGAAGGACAATAATCTCCAGACATGTCAGATTTTAATTTACAACAAATTACTTTCTCTGTTCTGCCAAAGATGTTCTTCCAAGATGGAATAATACAATTCGCGCAAATCTTACAGGGAGGAATGTTTGTTTGTTTAATCCATCTACTAATAAACATTTCAGCCCCTTACATCATATCAATAATATCATCCAAGAGAACAGGAGTAAGATTGTTAGTGTCTACTCCAACATGATAGCAATGATTCTTCATATCGTGCGGCGCATGTCCATGAACATGTCCGTATAGATAAATACAGTCATCATAGTTCTGACCAAAGAACTCAGTTGCATTCTTCCAACCATCATTCTTTAGATGATTCTGCTTAGGGCCACTATCACCTTCTACGGGATAGTGATTCATCACAATAAACTTTTCTTTATAATAAAGAATATTGTAATCCTCGATAGCAATGACCTTTTCAGGATAATGCTGATATATCTTGATTTTGCTATCAGTGTCGTGGTTTCCAGTAATTAGGTAAATCTTTCCATTCAAACGATTCAGGATAGGCTGAACACCATCGGCCGCACCCATGATAAAATCGCCAAGAACAAAAACTAAATCGTCAGGAGAGACAACAGAATTCCAAGCATTAATCACAGCACTATCATGCTCTCCCTGAGAGTGGAAGGGGCGAGTATCATGGGAATACTTAGCCCATATGTTGCGGTTCTGAAAATGCTGGTCGCTCGTTACCCAAATCTTCACGCTATCTCTCCTTTCGTTGTTTCGATAATTATATTATATAATAGATTTTGTTATTAGTCAAGAAAAATCTTTAGATATGGCAATCAACTGCAACAATTTCATAATCGCCATTGGAGTATGGAAGAATGAACCGCTCTGCAAAGTGATCTACCCAATCAAGCAAATCCTCTCCAGTTTCATCAGAACAGCCCCACCAGCCCATTTCACCGACTTCGTGCCACTCACCATCAGGAGTGATGATTGCCCGCATATAGGGAGTAGATTGAATGCGGGCATAGGTTTCAGCATTCTTATAAAACTCACGGATAAATTCAGGCTTGTAAAAACTAAGTCTAAAGTTTTCTACATCCTTGCCATCTTCCCAATCTTTCCACTCCTGCAATGCTTCGTTGTAAGCTTCAAGATTGATTCCAGTATTGAAATTCCGCACATTGATAACGTTCTTGCCATCAAAGTATCCATCCCAGCGGCCGCCAATAACCCACCAGTCCCACTTGGCATTTTTATTATACCAGTAGCCAGGAAGATTGCCGTGATATTTATAATCCATGCTATCCACATAGTCCTCAATAGTAGGATAAAGAACAGAATATGGAACTTCAACCTTTACCCAATCTTCTGGAATGTCCTTTTCCTTTTCCCAGGAAAGACCTCCCTCTTTTGGCTTGGTAGGAATATTGCGGCTATATTCACAAATCAAATCCAAATCGTTTGTGCGATACATTGTAAGAGTGTTGTTCGCATATTCTTTTTCAATTTCTTCAGAACAATTCTTGAAATCATATTCTGCATTTTCATCATATGGAGCCAACACATCTTCAATTACATTATAGTCAGAATCTTTAGGAACAATTACTCCAACAACAAAATGGCTCATTATTCTTCCTCCCAGATATATCCATACTTAGCCCACATTTTAGGAATGTAACGTGCGGGAACATCCATCTTTAGAATATCTTGATACAATTCATTCAGATGATTTTCCGCATACTTAGATTTTTTCGCAAACTCTGCATCTAACACATCAAGTTTAAAACCAATAAACACTTCATCAGAATTGTAGTAATTATAGTCTAGTTGAATAATGTTGTTATTATGATAAAACTTTTCTTCAAGAGTGTCTTGAAAATATGGAGACTTCTTCAGTTCTTTTTCAGGAATAATAACTCCATATCCAAGAAAATGTGAAAACTTATACATATTTATTTTCCTTTCTTTCGTTAAATATATTATAACAAAAAAGAAAGGGGTCGTCAAGTATATTCTTAACGACCCAAATTTTAGACTTCTATTGGATACCCCCATTGGACTTGATATAAATCCCCATATTGGGAAATCCATTCATCAACAGGAGTTTTGTTAATTGAACCAACATTATGCCACACGTAACCATCAATATAAATTCCTACGTGCCCATATGCGCGGCTCATGTAACTGCCATTCCAAGAGGGAACAGCAATTAACATGCCATTCTTTAATTGACCCCTGTCCGCAGAAGTACAATAATTCCAATACATATCACAAGCATTACCGCTAATGTATCTATACCCCGCATTCTGGTATACCATACTTATCCACTTAGCACACCAACCAGAACCAGGACTACCTGTGCGGGAAATGGCATCTAAGATTTGATTACCAACCTCCGCACATCTAGCTTCATATTTTGCTTGTTCTTCTGCGATTCTTTTAGCTTCTTCTTCAGCTTTAATTCTTTCTTCCTCTTGGATTTTCTTCTCTTCGCATTCAGTTAATATTTCTGTAACTTGAATTTGAATTTCATCATCTACCGTTGTATAAGTAGTTTCTAGAAAATCCTCTTGCTCTTCTGTAAGATATGGTTTCAGTCCTTGTGGGAATTCTATGTAAATATTATTCAGTTGTAAGTTTTCCGCGACTCCTGTAGGAACATCTGGTGTTCCTGTTGCTAGGCAGCACGTTAGCACTACCGCTTCTAATATTGCCATATATTACCTCGCTTTCTGGTCTATCCCAGAAGAGCAATAAAAAAGGACTAGGTTAACTCCTAGTCCTAATTTAGCTTGGCACCTCTAGACCGAATCAAACAGCCGCCTTCTTGATTTGGAGTCAAGCTATACTTTCAATTATACTATAGAGGTGTATGGAGTT
>ULPC01011421.1_pt1 | contig 105437 bp, 156 predicted proteins | sample 1953181 | NCBI WGS metagenome assembly ULPC01 (sample SAMEA4835620, study PRJEB28245) | human gut metagenome | biome: gut microbiome; material: fecal sample | place: Denmark | collected 2008
AACGTAGACTTCTCTAACATCTGACATCTATATACCTCCTTTGTTACAAGTTCGATTATATAACGTCGTAAGTTGGTTGTCAATACTTAATTTGAAAATTCTTGAAAAACATATATTCGGTCTACCAAGATAAGGTAGAAGAGTGGTGAGAAATTACTACTCTTTTTTATTTTTTGACAAAAATAATACAGAGCCATAATATTATGGCTCTGTATTACCTCATGTGTTAAACGCATGTCAAAGACAATTGTTTAAATTCCTCCTGATGTCACATATCTATCAGCTAATGGACTCCCATTTCTGTTTGATATGGTACAAATCAAGGCTAATGGACACCCATTTCCTTGTTTGTAAGAAGTATTATATCAAATAATAAACCTGTTGTCAATATTAAAATAATTTTACCAATCCATATGAGTTAAGATTTTCTTTGTATCCATCGTATATTTTGGGTTCTAAAACATTCCACATAGAATGTTGGATTTTATATCCATTGATATACCTTATGCAATTATACGCAACAATATCTGCCATTTGTAATCCAATACTATTTTCTTCTTTTACAGTAAAACTCGTTGTGGTTATATATTTATCAATTGCTTCTGGAATGTAAATATTAGTACCGTTTTGTAGAATATTAAAATAATGTTTTTGTATTTTTCTATTCTGTGTTTCTTCTCTTGCTTCAAACACTATACTTCCACGAGCTTTATTTTTTATTAAAAAATGTATATAACTATTTATTACAGAAGAGAAAAGTATCTCATATATATCATGAGAAAGTTCAGGATATTCATTAAGATATTCCTTCACATTAGTATATGCAGTTATTACTTTAAAGTCTGTTTCATTGATACTTTTTCTCAGTGAAGTCCAAAACCTAGTTTGCATATCAGTATTTGAGCATAAGATTTTAAAATCTTTCTGCTTTTTAAGGATATTGGTATAATGGAATACTATATTAGGATTTCCTAAAATGGATTTTGTATTCTGTATAGATGGTATCAAATTTTTTTTGTAATTATTTCTTGATATTATAATACCACCGAGTAACAAATATGGATTTGTTTTTGTTTCTGCACTTTCGTCTAAAAATAATATATAATCTGAGTTTGCCATAATAATTCCCCAATCATTAGTATTTGATATTTCCATTATATACCAATAATCGACAAAATACTATCAGAACATATGTTTATAGACGCATATAAAAGAAGAGTAGTCAACCGACTACTCTTCAAATCTTTTACTGTAACGTCTTTACAATTTCACGCCAATAATCGAAACGTCCTTTGACATTTTCACGACTGCCTGTACCACTCTGAACATACTGTTTATATTCTTCATTAGAATCATATGTTGCAATAAATTCAGACACCTTTTCTGCAAGACGAGAGAATGACTTCTTATCTTTGACAATCCTATAGCCACTATATAAAATTTGTGGGATACTTGTGGATGGGATTTTTATTTTACCATCAAATGCTTCATTAAATCTATCCATAGCTTCTTTTAATGTATCAGCTTTATCAAGATACTGGTCTGCATAGTCAATTACATAAGTATCAATATCTTTTGTTCTAAAAGATGTAAATTCCTGTTCCTGATTAGATGATATAAGCATCATAGCTTGAATAATTGTATCTCTGTCTGTTCCATTCTTACGCTGTGTCTTTGACATGATTTTATCCATAAATGGATGATTAGCGAGAGAGTAGACCATATCACTAAATTTATCTGATTCATGCACCACACGCAAAAGCTTATTTGACAATGGTTTTCCTGCATTCTGTCTACGGAAAAGCTCACGAATATCTGTTTCTGTACAATCTGTCATTCTATAAATTTGTAATTCTGATTTTAAAATTTCATCCTGAGTATCTTCATCAAGTTTATCAAATTTTAAACCAGACAAATCTTTTTCTTCGCCATTAACAATAACAGTATTCATATATTTCGATAAAGCGAATACATTGTCAATATAATCTCTTATAGTAGAAAGACGCTGTACACCATCAATAATTGATAAAGTTCCATCGTCCTCTACAATTGCGTAAGTCGGATTGATAGGATAATGACGAAGCAATGAATCAATCAAATCAGTGCGTTGCTTGCGATTCCACTGTCCCTCTGGTCGCTGTAATTTATGAGAAAGATTGATTGTCCCCTTGTTCATATCCTTTACAAGTGACTGTAAAGAACGAGTTTTTGATGTATAATCCATCTGTATTACCTCCTTCAAAAATTGAAAAATTTTCATATTTTGAAGATAACACAGATACTAAATTTTGTAAATAGATGTGAACTTAATTTCGCAAAATATTCTAAATAATTTTATTCTTTTGTATAAGCCAAATATTTATTTCTCCTTTTTTCATAATAGAGGGCAGGTCATAACGACTGTCCTCTATTTTATTATTCTCTGTTTACTTGATATGAAATCGTGGTTTCTTCGTTCCACCTGTATAGAAGATATATTTTTATGGTGGCTCACTTTCATGAGGTTCAGACTGTATATCACAACCACATACAATTACGCCTGTATGCAGTCAAACCTTGTCAGTCGTTGGGGGCATTCCCATATCTTTTTGACTTAGGGATTTCCCTGCTTTTACTATTGATTACCCATTCCTTTCTGCCCATCACACAATATATTATTCTCTTATAATATATTCAGAAGATGTGTAATGACCATTTATGCATAAATTATTGCAGCAACTCTCGTCACGCAACATACTATATACTTTCTTTTCTGCCTTTCAACACCATTGCCGTTTATCGTTTCCGACTCCGTTTTGGATGTATATAGTCTTTAGGGTTTCCAGCATATTCGGTTATTTATGATTTTATAAAGAATCAAAGGTCACCATTTTTTATAGTGGTTTATGCTCCCGTCCGTTAATTACATGGCATTATTATGTAATCTTAGAAGGGTGGGCACAGTACAATCTCCACTTTTATTTTTAATTATATTGAAATGTTGTACATTCACCATGACCTGTTAAACTTTGTATTAAACCTACACCAACTCCGATAGAACCAGCTCCTTTGAGAGCCGATGTAATATCATTGATAGCACCCAACATACTATTTAATGTTTTTACAGTATTAGTAAGATCTTTTGAATTGACAATGTTGTTGACGGTAGAAGTCCAAGTATTGGAAAGTTTATTAAGGCTACCCTCAAGATTATTTGCGCTTTTCTCTGCCTCTCTTTCTGCTGAACCATCTCCACTAGCATAATCATCCATCATCTTATTAAAATCAGACCATCCACTAAGCAGGGCAGAGAGTTCATTAGCATGGTACTTTTGCCCAATATTTGTCAATATCTTTGATTTTAATGGATCTTTTTCGTCAAGACTATTAAATGTTTTTGCTAAATCTTTTAAAATCTCAATTGGACTTCTTAGTTGTTCAACTCCATTTTTCATTTCAGTCATGGAAGCATTTGCTTCATTTAAAGTTGTAACAATCTTATCAGAAGATGTATTTTGTAAATTGATTAACAATGATTTAATACCAGTACCAACTTCTTCACCAGACTCTTTTGTTCTGGCAGAAATTGTACCAATCATCGCTGATAATTCATCAATTTGGACACCTGTGGTAGAAGCAGTAGAACCTGCTTTTGTAATGGCATTTGCCATAGTTTCCATGTCCGTTGAATTAACATTTGTAATCTGATTCATGCCATCCAACGCAGTTTTTAATTTTTCAATACTACCCTGATAATCATATGCTGCATTCATAGCAAGAATATAACCATCAGCCGTATCTCTATTTAGGTCACCAGCAGTTTGAGCAAGTATTGATACATCAGCCATATCATTTCCTTGCTGTCCTTGAAAACCACTTCGATTCATTTCTTGAACGCCAGTCAACCAATCAGAAGCAGTTCGTCCATATTTGCTTGCGTGAGAATAAGATTCTTTTGCAAGAGATTGTAGCTGATTCATTGTTCTATCAGAAGTCTTGGCAATTTCTGTAAGAATAGTATCTACTTCTTTAATTTCATGTATAGCTTGTTTGATTTTATAAACCAATCCCATCAGAGCCGAACTAACAGAAACCCATTGAGTAAAACTTTCAGCAGCTTGTGAAAATTGGTCTTTTAGATTAGCACCAAGTTTACCAATACCACGCATAGAATTTTCAGTATTCTTGAATCCAGTCTGAATTTTACCAAATTCAATTTTAGTCATCTGCGTATTTAAGTTACGCAAAGATGCAATATATTTGTCAATTTTTTCTATTGCATCTCTAGTGGCATTTGTGTTTTTTTGCTTCCATCCTTCCAAATAATTAGCATATGAAAGTCTACGCTGCTCAGAAATAAGTAAGCTATATTCAGAACGAGTTTGTTTCAAATCGTTCTGGGTTTGTTTCAAAACCACATTTACCTTTTCAAACTGAGTAGCGATTGCGGTTTTACTAGCGCCATTATTTAGCAGATTTCTCAAAGTAGAAACTTCTGTATCAAGATTACTCATTTTTCCTTTTACTTCATCAGCAGAAACACCGAGTTTTGCAAAGCCATTACGAATAGTCTCAATTTGGGTTGCAATATTACCGTTTCTATCAATAGAAGCACCTATCGTTCCTATATCTATATTTTTTGTAGCAAATCTTACTCCTTGTTGTACTTGTTGACCAATTTGCTGTCCAACTCTCTGTGCAGATTGAGTAGCACTTCCAGAATTTATATTTCCAATTTGAATATTCCCCAATGCAGAGTTAATCTGACCTACCATCCTATTGATAGTAGCTTGATCAATATTTACATTGCTTAATGTAATCTGTGTAGCGTTTAGCTGTCTTGTAAGATTAGCAACAGCATCTTTCCCAAGTTTCGCCTGAATTTCTACACTATTTAATTGGTTTTTTAATGTTTCAATATCTTTATTCAATTGTTCTTTTGATTTAGTTTTGTCTAAACTACCGAATAAACCTAATTGAAAATCATTCATTCCCATATATTTATTCTCCTTTCTTGTGAATTTGTGCATAAAAATAACGCCCACGAAAGGAGCGTTAGTAGAATAGGAGAGTAAGCTTTGACACTTACAATCCTTGCATTATTTAATTGGTAACCCAACACGTTTACAATTTTGCTTAAATAAGTTTATTATTCCAACATCTCCACCCAAATCAGATAAAACTTCATCCCAATAATTATGCGAACCTTTTACAGTGCCACCATGAGAATGAAAATTAAAATATCTTAATACATCTTCACCTGTTGCAAAAACATTACCACTCCATCGCTGATTTCCTGTATATTGAAATGTTAAATAGTCATCTTTAAATCCAACAACAAAATAATATCCATTTCCATTTTTCTTTATTTCTGATTTAAAAGGGGCTTCTCTTAATTTGTCTGTTCTTTGATAAACTATAGGTTGATATTCAGTATAATAATCCTCAACCTTTTCTTTAATTTTTTTGAAGATTATTTCTTCTGTAAGTTCCATAGACTTGATAATATAAGGCTGTAATACCTTTTCTAAATCATTCATGTTATTAATCATATTTACTTCTCATCTTTATTTAGCGATTTATTAACTTTAATTGTTGCATCAAGAGCAGTTACATAATCATTAAGTATTTTCTGTAATTCTTCTGCGTTGTCAGAATTAGCCATTGCAAGTAGAAGTTTATTAAATCCAACAATATAAGAATCATTATTGATTACGAAATCAGTAAGTTTATTTACTGCAATCATTTTGAGCAATCTTAATCTTTTCTTGTATTCGATATAGTTCATAATTTTTTTAATCATGTTATTTTTCCTTTCCTTTGTGAAATTGATGTCATTGACATTGATATTGTTTCATCATGGCTGCAACCTGAACAGACAAATTAATATGTCATTTATTTGTTCTCTTTTACAAATGTGACTCGTTGACGAACTTCTGAATGTCATATGTATATCTAGTTCGTTTCTTTCTGCTATTTATTTGAATAGCATTGTTATTTTTCAAGTCGTTAATATTGAACGACTTCTTATTTATATTCTCCATCATCTTTACGAAATCACAGATTTCTATAAAGAATGTGTCGTTGTTTTCGTTCCTAAAATTACAAATAAATCCTGCGACAAGATTATGTTCACTTGCTTCTTGCAGAGATTTAATTTGATTATCTCTAATCATTGATAATGGTAGACTTGTTAACTGAGTTGATTTTAATTCGAGTAAATACAACGTCCTTGAATCATCATCAAATAGAAGATAATCACAAATATTACTACTGGCAAATCTAGTATTATTTCCATTACCAAACGATGCAGCATTATCCCTAAAACGATAAATCCAACATGTATTTGGAACAGAATCTTTAATCGACCGTTCAAAAATCTTTCCTGGATTCTGAGCTATTTTTCTTTCACTCCTTTACACAACAAAAGAGCAGCTTCCGAAGAATCTGCCCTTTCTTGTTGATAATATTTAATTTAGCTTACATTTTACAAGAGCATGGCAATAATATCCATTTTGCTCCTTTATGTTTTTTCAACTTTTGTGTCACAAATTCGTGAACACTTTCCAAATCATTGCAATTGATATCCTCTAAAATTCGATATTCAAAAGAATTGTTTTCATCAATGCACACCACTTTGAAAAATTTTCGTTCTCCTTTCATAATATCACCCCTTACATTATATTTTTATACAAAATAATTCATACAAATCTACATGTAAAGCTTTTGATAAAGCAATTGCATTGCTTAACAAAATATCATGAGTGTTTCCATTCTCAATTTTATCAAGATTTGCAACTGATATACCCGTTTTTCGTGATAACTCTCTTAATGACATATTTTGTTTCGTTCGATAAAACCATACTTTATTTTCCATAATATGTAGTATTTGTAGATTTTTTATGTATATACATATTATAATGCAAGTAGTGTTTCATGCATGAAACATTTAATAATGATGCGTTTATTATTTAATTACGGGCTTTAATTTCTTATATGTATCTTTTCCGTAAATTCCATCAGCAACAATATTCTTCGATTTCTGAAACTTGATTACCGCATTATATGTATTTTTACCATATATACCATCTACAGATAAATTTGTTTTATTTGCCTTATTCAAACATTTCTGCAACGTCTTTACAGATGCACCAACAACCCCCATTTTCAATGTTGGCTTTGGAGCAGATAATTTTATAGACGTAGAATTTGTTGAAGCAGAAGAAGACGAAGTATCTTTGTCATAAGAAGGTTTACCATAACCAAGGATTTTTTCATATCCAATAGGATAACTCTTATATGTTACACCACCACCATTATCAACGACTGTCGAACCACCTGATGTATTTCCTTCAATTGTATAAACCCGTCCACTCTCAACCTTATATACAATACCTATATGATTTGCTCCATTATGACGAGAACCCACAAAGAAAATAATATATCCTTTTTTTGGGGTAGTTTTACCACTTGTATATTTGCCTGCTTTAATAAACTGTTGCCTAAGAGTTTCACAACTTGCGGAAAATATACCACATAATAATTCCTTAGCTTTTGTTTTTCCAAATGCTTTATTAAAAATCCAGCTTATAAATATAGCACACCAATACACACCATTCATACCAAACCACTTACCGTACTTTGTGTAATTGTTTGAGCCTGCGTTTTTAGTTTTGCTTCCAAGCCAAAGCCGAACATTTGATTTTTTTTCTAAATAACCGACTTCTTTTTTTGCCACCTGAATTACTTTACTTGCTGTATTTGCCATCTTATCACCTAATTTCTTGTTTTTATTCTTTATCAATAACCTTTAATTCTCTCATCACAGGTTCAATAGTTCCATGCACAAATCCGTCTCCACCTCTTAATTCGTAATCTTCAAATAAGTCCCAAAACACTTCTTTGTCCATAGAAGTCCATCCGTCTGAATTTTTATACTTATTGTAATAACTAACAAGTTTTCCTTTTAATTTTTTCATTTCTGTTATATTGTCTGCTTGTTGCATTTTATTTAAAGTAACCGCAATTGCATCTACCTTATTAGATACAATTTTCAAATCATCTTTAATCACTTTATCGTGACGAATAGACTGCTTAACATCTTCTTCTTGTTTCTTTTGTAACGAGTCAAGATTATCGGCAGTCTTAATAAGAAGTTCATGCTCTTCACGTTTTTGTCTCATTCCTTTTGTTTCTAGTCCAAAAAATTGAATTATCCATACACAGAACTCACATATTACTTTAAAGACACCTGCTACAATAGCAACCCCGATAACGAGCGTACTATAATCTAGTTCCGTTAATTGTTTTATTGTATCCATCCCATCCTCCTCGGCTTTCTTATTTTGGCTGAGTATATGATAGGGCAGAAGTGGAATCTTTTATTCCTTTTGTAGTAGGATCTGTAATTGCATTAAATAAAGATACAATTGCCATTACAACGACATATGGATTACTTACTGCCTGTATAAACGTTTCCCATACTTTTGCCCAAGTTGTTAAATCTGATGCTTGTAATCCAAAGTATGTCAAAATCGGAATTACTACAGAAATAATAACCTGCGTAATAAATAAAACATTTTCTTTGTTAAAACGAACTTTCCAATTAATTTTCATTGTTTTTCCTCCCTATGTGTTTATTTTTTGTTATTGTTATGCGGATTTTGATGACTGAGATTGAACCTTCTTTAATTTTCCAAAATTAAAATATTCACCATCCATGTGTTCAGCATCTCTAAATTTATTTTCATCAAAATACCATTCAACCCATGTGTGAGAAGTAGTAGAAAAATATGTTTTAGACTTGTTTAATATTTGTAATAGAATTTCGTCTGTTGGGAGTTTATCAGTATGAGAAATAAATCTTACGATTTTATAACCTTTTGATTTAACAATTTTATCCCTCACTATTTGTTTTACATCAAAATCATGACGAGATATATTTCCAAGAGTTACAGATAAATCATGACCTTTTCCGTCATATTCAATATCTATATCATCCAATGCAATATCAAGATTGTAATGTGAACATGGGGAATTTAATGTTCCATCATACAAATTACATATATAAGCTTGTTGCTTTGACGTAGCTATAGTTCCATTTTCATATTTTGACTCTATTCCTTTTTTGTAAATTTCTGGACATCCAAAAGTACATTTGCTTCCATATCTTTTCAAATTAGTTTCCTCAATTTTCTTCCTAATTTCTGAAATCTCCATAGTGTTATATGTACCATATCTCTCAATCATTGTATTTCTTGCTTTTTCTTGCATGAAATCCAAAGATAAAACTGATTCAACGCCATATTTATCCATATATTGGTATCTATAATTCTTTGAAAAATATCTTTATTTTGATTCGCCCATTCATAACCGTAACGTTCTAAATTGGTTTGTTTTCGTTTCTCTTGGACTTCCTTACTTTCCATAGCCCAGTCAACACCTCTACGTTCACGATTTGTCTTTTTCATTTTTTCCTGCACTTCAGGTAGACAAGTAGTATTTGTAGTTCCATATCTTTCCATGCATGTTTTCCTATATTTTACAGTCTTGCATTTTTTACATGTCTTTAACCCATTTTCGTCTAACAGTCTACAATATTCTCTATATGGTTGATATTTTACCTCTCCACAAATATCACATGCGACATGCACTCTAACCGTTGAAAACGGATCTAAATCTTCAATTTTTACAACAATTGATTTCGATGTATCAACAATCTCTTTTCCTTTTGTACCGATTTTTGTTGGAAGAATATATCCTTTATCCCTGTATCTTTTTGCAATTCTATTATTCAGTTTTACTTCAACTTCTTTATCTAAAACCATTTTTTCTCTCCATTCAATCACTCAAAAATTATTTATTCATACTTTTTGTTAGAATACATTTCAGCCAATGCATCCCATAACTTCTTTTCTTTCTTAAATTTCCAAACAGAAATTCCGTCCTCGTTTTTATAAACCCACGTATACCGAATTCCCTTTGATTTTAAGTAAACTATCTCATCAAAAAATGATGTTTGATATTCTTTATCCCATTTTGTTCTTCTTTCCATATATGTTATAATAGTAAAAAATAGGGTATAACAAAAATTCAATTGATTAAAAAATCTATGTTATACCCTATCTCTCTAATCAATCTTCTCTCTTTCTTTTATATTTTTTACAGATTTATTATCTGTCTTTTTCTCATCTTTTTTATTCGCTTTATTTTCAGATGAACTATGCAATTTAACATCTTTCTTGTCTGAACGTGCTTCCAATACACGTTTTAAATATTCTTGCCCACACTCATACGAACAGGCGACTGTACGCCATCTAAAAATTTCTTTATCATTTTCGCAATCACTACATGGCGTATATAGTTTTCCACACACTCTACATGGTTTTTGTACTTTATATGACATCTTTCCCTCCTTGTGAAGTTGGCAAAGCATTTAAAACATGCCTTGCCAGTTAATTTGTTTTAATAAACTACCAAATCCCACAAGTTTGTAGAGCCTGTACATCCACCAGCTAAAGAATCCGCATCTAGTTTATGAACTGTAGGATCTCCTCCCATTGTAAATTCAAATTCTCCATTACAATCTGCTCTTTGAATTAAAAACTGTCCATGATATTGATTGTCACAATTATCTTGACAAACTACATCTATATACATTTTTACAGTTTTGCTATATTTCTCAGAATCGTTTGAAATTTTTGCTGATGTTACAGATTCATCATAGAATACAACAATTTCTGTTCCATCTGGTACTTCACTTGTTTCAAAAGTTAAATCCTTTCCTGTAAAAGAAAATTTTCCTGTGGAAGCAGAGGCATCCTGAGTAAACTTCTTTCCAAGAGAACCATTTGCATTTTTGATATATGCATATCCAATTTCGTTACCAGTAGTTCCAACTGGTGTTCCAGTAATGGTTGCTTTATTGGAACTAACTGTTGCAATTTCTGTCTTTCTTACTTTAAAACTTCCTTGCTCAATCTCTGTTCCAGTCTGGGCTGCCAAGGCTCCGCCAACCAATACTCCATTTGTTGCAGAAATTGTAACGCCTTTATTCTTCTTTAAAGAACCAATTTTACGTCCACCCTTACCTGTAATATCTGTTTTTTCTTGCGTATTACTAATTGTTGCATCCTGAATTTCATCCATGATAAATTCAAGTTCACCAGCATTATTAAATGCTGTAATCTGGTCAACTTCAGTAATAATAAGTTTGCTTACATCAATGTCTGCCATATTATTTTCCTCCTTTTAAAATTAAAATTTTGTATAAAAATAAGACTTCAAAACGAAGTCTTATTTTAGGTTTTGTTATTTAATTGGTATCCATGACAGACTTGACTTATCTGTCATTTTAGAGGTATCAACAGTACCAGCATACACACCAATCATCGTTTTATCGAAATTTATACTTGCTTGTATCTGTTTGAAACTTTGGTTAAACTTGTAGATAGACATATCCATTACTTGTTCATAGTTATATTTAAACTCTGGTCTGTTTACTAATGCTATAACCAACTTCTCTAAATATGGTTCATATGGTTTATTCGCATTTCTTTTTTGTTTCTTTCGTTCTCTTTTTAAAAGATAACGCTTCGCTTCTTCATTACCAGGCTTAAATTTAACTCGTTCTAAACTATTTATTTTTCTTATAGTGTCTACAATTTTTATATAAACAAGTTCATCTATTTTACCATCCATCGAATTTGTTTCACTGTATAATACAGTCGTATCATTACTTGTGTCTTTATATATTTCATAGTCTGATACATACAATTCTTTAAAAATTAAGGATATATCTGTTTTTGCATATATTGGGAACAACATTAAAAATAAATCATAATCTGTAATTTCCGTATAATCTATTCCCATATCATCCAACTGAACCATATATTGATATGGTGTTGCAGTTAAAGCTGTAATAGTGGAGTAGTAAGATTGTTCATCTTCCAATACCTCTCCAACAGTTGGAATATATATTTTAATTTTAGGCGTAATATCTACATGGTCTGTTTTTAATAAACTTACTTTACTTTCCATATTTCAATCCGTTGTTGAAATCTTTTACAACAAATTTCAACATCCTTCCTTTGAATTTTTGTTGTGGAAAATAAGGTACGTTGCTAACAAGTTGCATTGTTCCACCTATACCAAAAATGTCATGCTCATTAAATATGTTATCTAGTTCACAAACAACTTTGTCATACCATAGAAAACTTCGTCCTTTTTCCTTATAACGAATAACGTCTTGGTGTGATAATATATAAAAATATATTGAAATATCTTTATACACATTGTTTTGAGAATCTATAGTTGTACTAATTTCAAAATTGATATATCTATTCATTTCTGTAATTGTATCTGGAATAAACTCATGTGGGAATACCCACTTCCAAGGAATTACTTCTTCTGGATCTCTAGCCTTTTCTTCACCAAGTAACTTTACAAGTTCAGGCGATTCACAAATAGCGCTAATTATTTTATTTCGATATTCAATAATCTCATAACTTCTAGCTTTACCCATTTTCAATCACCTCCTAAAATCCATCAACAATATCAATTTGTTTTTCAGCCAAAACAGTTCCATCACCACTCAAAATCTGCAATAAAAAAGACTCATCCACTAATGAGTCATCATCTTGAGCAGTTATTTTAATATTCAATCCTGATTCTTGCATAACAAGTTCAGACATATCAAAATCTGCCTTGATATTCCATTTCCAATTATCAACTTCTACATTATTTTCACCTTTGCCCTTAAACTCAACAGTCCAAGTCTTTGTCCTATTGATTCTGAGAGTGTCAGAGCCGACAATTGAAACGAGCATTTCTTCTGTGGATGAGATAGAAGAAGTGGAAGAAGAGTAATCACAAATCCACACCTGCTTCCCGTCATCCAATGTAACTTTTTTATCAGTCATAGAATTAAAAGCATCAAAACTAAAGGATAATTGAATTATTCCTTCATCAAGGTTAATTTTTCTATTTGATAACCTATAAATGTCTGGATTATCTATATCATCAAAATCAAATGGGAAACGCATTTCTCTTTTCAAATTCTTTGTGACTTCATCAATAGGCACTAATAAACCATATTGATTGTCAGCCACCATAATAGTAGAGTTACCAGTTTGTCCATTTGAATATTTAGTCTGATCACAGGTAACAGCTTTTCTTTCAATAATATTACCATCTGAATCCTGCCATCTAAGAGTGTATATACACTTTGCCATTTTCCCTTCAAATTGAATATCATTGACATTGTATGATTCCGTTGCAATCCAATAAGTGTCATCTTTCGTATCATGAAAATACATTCCTTTTTTTATCGGATTATCATATGTAGAAACAAAATTCTGTACCTCACCATATGTAGAATCTTTTTTTCTGTTGTATATACGAAGATTAGCACATTCACCATCTGAACCTTTGTTATAATCGTATGGATAAAATAGAAGAGTAGGAGAGTAAGACGAATCATGCTCAAGTTCCTCTTTGAGAAGATTTTGCCCATCACGAATCATTTCATCTCTTGCAGTATCCCCCCTATTATTCATACGGTATTTCATAAGTTGAAGGCTCATAATTACACCTTCTTCCTATTTGTTACAATATCATAAAGTTCTGAACCTTTATAAGATTTATTGATAGCAAGTTGGTCGTTTTGAGACTTTAAAACATCTCTAACTTCTAACGCCTTTGCAAGCATATCCTTTTGACCAAGTGCATGAAAATCACTTGTTGATAATCTTGCCTTCAATGCTTGAGAAGTCGTAATGTAATTAGATGTCAGCCATTCAATAACCATATAATTGCACAAGATTTCTTTATTATTCGGTGTTAATACACAATCAAATTCCTGTAAAACATCATCTCTACTGTCTAAATCTTGAGTACAAGATTCAAATTTACTACAAGCAGCATCAATATAACTAATAGCTATTTCATACGCTGTTTCTTCATTCATACCACTTGCGAAATTATAATCAAGAATTTTATTAAAGAATTTATCAGCAAGTTCTTTATAGGTAGTATTAGCCATATTGTTCACCCGCTTTTTTATTCTGATTCCGATAAATCAAACTGCAACTTATTCTCAAGTAAACGTATAATGTTAATATCTACCAACTTCTTATTCTTGTACATCTGACGAACCTTAGAAATAAGAATGTCACGCATATTTACACGTAACGCATCATCAATTACTTTTTCAATAGTTGCTATATCTGAATTAAATACAGAAGCAAGATTGTTGATTTTTGCCACGTTTTCATATACAGGAGTTAATCTAAACTTCTTAATTGCACGTTCATCTAATAAAATTACTAATGGTTTTCTAAGAAAATCAGTCTTGTAATTATTCATTTCGTTGAGCTGTCCAATAGTCATATATTCAACTGCACCAATCTGATTCCATCTAAATATTGCATTGTTAGTCTTAGATTTATATGTCAACCCACCAAAAGTAATAGATTTAACTCCAATAACAGTATCAATAGGTAAATCTACGATAGGTTCAACATCACCACCACTTGAATCCTCAAGGTCATCAATAGCTGATGTAATAGAATCTAACAAAGAATTACTCTTGTTTTCTACTGGTGTTTCATTCGTTACTTCGACCTTTTCTTCTAAGTCATCATCTTCAAGAACAGAAGCAATTGCAGATTCATTCTTTTCATGTTCTTTAATCTTTTCGATAAGTTTTTCTTTCCCAATCTTTCCAAATGTAATGCCAAGTGACTTTGCATACTCCTTTAACTCATCGAGTCCCATAGTTTCATAATTCATTAAATATTCCTCCAATTTTAATCATCGAATTGTTCATAAAAAGACGAAAGACACTTGTATAATTCAGATGTCTTTTTATACTTATAAATTGTTATTCCGTTTATTTCTTTGACAAAAGTATATCTAATTCCACATTTATCAAGATATTGTTTTTCTTTTATATATGTAGTCGAATATTCTTTATCAAATTTTTTCTTATCACTCATATATTTACTCCAAACCCAGCACCTAAAAATAGGCATAAAAATAACACCCATAATAGGTGCTGAATGGTTTTATTGTCATTAAATTAAAATACCAATTAAACGATTGTATACTTTCCAATCAGATTTGACACAATAATTCCTACGCCAAGCTTAGTTTGAATCTGGCTGTCGATACTTTGGTCATTTGTATCCTGTGAACTTAAATCTCTTGCACGAGTCTCACCCTCAAAATACAACTTAATAAACTTCTCATTATCAGGAAGGACAAAGATAGATTTGTTGTCAACCTTGAAATCATAAGTGCCACGAACAAATGTCTGTGGAATCTCGATAGCCTGTACGCCAAGACCTGTCATATCAAGTAATGCACCCTTTGTAGCAAGCTCTTCCTTCTGTCTTTCAGACATACGACTTGCTTCAACACCATCTACAATGTGTGCAAGAGCAGATTTTGTACCAGCAAGTACAACATTCTTCTGAGAAGCAATCTGTACTCTCTGAATTAACTCAGCCATAGTATCTCTGTCATAAGAACCAGTTTCTTGGAACTTGGCAGGAAGATATGTACCAACACCATTAAAAGAAGTATAAACACGAGTGTCAATCTCGTTTGTAAAGCCCTTCTGTAACTTAGCCATCATTTCTGGAAGAGTAACGGTACCCTTTAAAAATCTCTCCAATTCATCATAAACACGGATGTAAACCCATTCTGTGCTTACAGAGAATGCTTTCTTACCCTGTAATTTCTGACGGTCTGTATCCCAATGATTTCCAGAGAATCTTGAAGCGACAAGAATTGAATTATCTTCAACAACGAACTCATTAGCATCTCCTAATGCGCCGTTCTTTGTATCTACAAACTGCTCGTAGAATGGACTATTCTCCCATGCAAGTGGAAGATTAGTTGTAAGAACATTCTCCATAATAGTATAAATCTCGTTTTTATGGTTACGGAAGTTCTGCCATGTAAGTTTATCCTCACCAAGAATCTCAAAGAACGCTTCTCTTACGGCTTGATCTGTATATTTTTCTGCACCATCTGCAAAAAGACCTACTCTCTTTGAAAGAGAGTCATTCATTAAATTTGTTAATTCTCCAATATAACTCATAATTTTTTTATCCTCCTTATATAATTACGCTGTTACTTCAACGGTGTACTTGATAGTGTTTGCACCTGTTGCATAACCATATTTATTAGTAGAGTCTCCAACAATCTTTGCACCAATAGATCCGATGCAGTAAGGGAATCCAACTTCCTCTTTTGCAACAACCTTTAATCCAGTAGTTGTACCTTTCTTATATTTATCTGTTGCAGAATCATATTCAATTTCATCACCAACATTAAACTCAACGCCAGTGTTGTAAATCTTATACTTCATATCCTTTGCTAACTTGTATGCTCTAAAAGCAACACCAGCCTTGTTTACGAAGTTCTCTTCATTCTGGTCTGTTAATCTATTGTTATCATAAGACCATGCTGGATTTAAAACTAAATACTTGTCACCTGTTGTGTAATCACCAGCTGTATATACACTTGTTTCGCCTGTCACAAGATCACCTTTTGAAACGATTGCGCCGTTCTGTAAATCTTTAGTAGACTGTAAGCTAAAAATTCTAGCACCTGTTAAATTTGTAGACTCAGCTACCATAAATGAATTTTCCATAATTTATATTCCTCCTTATTTCACATATTTGCTCAGAAGATTTCCGTATCTGTTCTGAACTTCATTATTTTCTTTATTTGTTACCTTTGTTTCCTGTGGCTGATAAGAAAAGTTTGTCTTACCATCAACCAATTCCTGACCTACCATAAGAGTTAAGTCCTTAGTTACTTCATCAACGGAAGCGTGTTCTGCGTCAAGTTTAGCCTTGTAAATTAAGAATTTTGCATTTCTACCAAGTTTCTTTGAAAACTCTGCTACAATTCCATTTACCTTAGCAATATGAGCTTCTTTTTGTGCCTCAGCTTCCTTAGCTTCGTATTCAGCAACCTTAGTTTCAGCAGCATCTAATTTATTCTCAAGAAGTTTATAATCATTTCCTAACTTCTCAATTTCTGCCTTAAAAGAATTATTGATTTCTACAGCTCTTGCGTCTACTTTTTCTGCTACAACCTTATTAAAATCAATAACATCCCCAATAGAGATTGCATTTTCTGTTTCAGCATCAACGACTGAAAACTTCTTTCCTGTCTTTCCATCCCAATCAGCAACGATATTCTGCTCATCGTCTAATGCAAATTCAACTGAATATAATTTGTAGTCCTCCTTGTCAAGAACCGTAAAAGCAGACTCAGTAGGAGTACCTACAAGAGCATACTTATCAGATGAATTCTCATCGTCACTAAGTTTGAATGTGGAAAGAAAAGTATTTAATTTTTCTAAATCCATAAATTTCTTTTCCTCCTTGTTTGTTTTATGGTTGTTTGGTTCAGAAGAACTAAACTTTTTATATTCATCAAGCATAAGAGAGAACTCTTGCTTAAAAGAATCTAATTCATAATGTCTTCCAATACATGCAGACTCAAAACACGGTTCTACCTCAGTCCCATCTGGATTAGAACCTAAAATGCAAGCTGCTGAAAACGTCATGTTTTCAACAACATAATAATCATTTTCATTATAGTGACCAGACTGGATTTCTATTTCCATGCTTTGTCCATAATTCTTATCTAATAATGAAGAAACTTCTTCATATCTTTTAGACCAAATAATGCAACCTTTTAATTCAAGGTATTCGTGCTGTGTAAAACCATCTTTTTCTGTAACAGTTACCCACTTTGCAGACTCCACCGCATCTTTTGTAATGAATCCATATGGTTTGGTGGTATCTTCAAATTTTATACCTTTATCACTCAGAATAATTTTTCCACCATGACTACCAAAGTCCTGAGAACCATCATCAAGATAAATATATTCTCCGACAATTGGAACACCATATAATGATGGAAGAGCAGCTTCTATGACTTCTTTGCTCATAGATGTTCTATTTCGGTTATCTCCGTGATAACAAAGCAGAATATCAACCAATGCGAATTGTTTATTCAGTGTTTTCATCGAATTAGGGACTAGCTGAATCTGAGTTTCATATCGCATAGATTTATTTTCGTTTTCCATCTATTTCTCCTTTCTAAGATTTTAAAAACAAATATTTTTTTGCACTAAAAAAGAACTTGAGTCATAATGCCGACCAAGTTCTTTCATAAGTTCTTGTGTTTGTAAAAACACATAAGCATTTTTATTATCAATTTTTCTTTCTTTATATCTAAAACCAAGCGATAGAAGAACATCAGCTTTAGTTTTATCCAGTAAAATTATTTCTCCCATATTTTCACCTCTATATTCTATTTTCTGTCTTATTTGATTCATTGGCTCTTTGCTGTTCGGTTGTCTCAGTAATTTCTGTATCGCTCATTTCTGGTCGCCCACCCTCATCATTAGAATCTCCAGATTGTGTATATGACGTAGCCATAGGTTTCCATGACGAATAAATGTCATCAAATAATTGTTCATGTAACGTAGCACCAATCATTTTTGCTGGATTTATTCCTTTGGCAGCCATTACCTCGTCCTTTACAGGGAATGAAGCTTGAGCTAATTTTAATTGACTATCTATATAATCATCTACATCAAAGATAGTAGTAGGTAATATACGATATATGAAATCATAGCTGTCATATATAAATCCACGCAATTTCATCTGTAGATTCATCCATACTTCTATCTGATGATATAGCCTATATATATCCGAGCTATCCACTTTCATAGAAAGTTTTAATTCAGAGCCAGAAGATGCAGAAGATATAACAGCACGAGAAATTCCTGCTTCACTGTAATAATTGTCTTCTGCTTGGTCTACCTTATTCTTATCATCTGTAACAGTGGATTTTGATTCAATAAGTTGTAAATCCATAGGTGCAGGAATTACACCATATCCTTTAGGCACAATATCCGATGCCATCTGAATAAAAGGAATTATCAAATCATCACCCATTGTAATTTTTCCGTCTTCTGTAGGAATTTTGAAATAAAGCAATTTATAGGCATCTGCTTCGGTTTTTGCTTTGCTCAACTCTTTATAATCTTCGATATTGAGAATGTCACTTATAATACCAAAGAACGGTGGATATAAATAAGTAAATTCATTATGATATTTCAAGCATAAAGAATTTTCATAAGGTATCATCACACGATTATCAAGAGAAATTGATTTTGATTTTTCAAGCAAGTCTTGTAACTGAGCAGGTAATGTTTCGATATAAGCGTCAGACATAAGACTTCTATTTACTGAAAACTCATATACATTTCCATTAACCAAACGTTCTATCTGACAATATTTTGGTTCTATATAAAAAATAGAACATTGAACATCATCTTCCGTTACAAATGCGTAACATACATCATCAACATAAAGACGATAGAAAATATCTCTTACACACACATCAAGTTTAAATTTATTCACTTGATTCACATATTTAAGGTAATTCTTCCTGTATGTATTTTTATTGATTTTCAAGAATTTTTCATTTTTTACTTCTTTATCAACAATCCAATTTATGATTGCAGAATTTATAAAATATTCGACCAATCGCTTGTAATAGCCACTTTTTAACATCATAAACTCTGACAATTTTATAATTGAATTGCCATACTGTTCAGGCGATTGTGTAATATTTTGTATCTGCCTTCTTGTGAATCCACAAATTCTTTGATACTTAAATGCTTTGTTATAGGATAATTCAGACAATACTAATCGTCTCAGTGATGCATAATTAAAGGTAGGAGATTTACCATTTAAAAAATCTTCTACATTCTTTTTATCCGTATTGTACTGAGATTGTACCTTTTCTGTATTTACAGATTCATTTTCTATTTTAATCACCGCCTTTCAGTTTATATTTTTATTTGTTAGGGTTTGTTTAATGAGAATAGAGTTTTGGTTTACGTGCTAGAGAAGTGAGAGAGGAGGGGTTAGATACATTCTTTTTCTTATATATATCCTTTCGATTTTCTTGTTCAAGTTCACATACAAAAGAAAGTCCATACATTAAACTTGTAGCACGATCTCGCTTTGCTGATTTTACAATTCTTGTATAAGTCATATTTTCATTAGATGTAAATGACTGTTTTATGTTACTTAACTCGCTTTGAAGAATATCATGCTGAACATATTGCTCATATTCATCAAATGATAATTCACCATTCTTATATAACAAATCCACGTCAGCAGATTGTTTTAATAATTCCAATGACCGATTTTCAAAACATGCTTTCATATATGGGTAATATAAGTTTACAAAAGTGTTCATACCGTGAATACCACGAATCATAGGTATTGCATTTTCAAGAACTTTTGCACTTTTTTCATCGTCATCTAAAATAAGAGGTGGATATTCTGTAACTAATCCTGTTTTTTTATTTTGATATTCCCATGACTCATAGAACATACTCGGTAAACTTGCTCCTACACCTTGAGCATCAACAAGTAATTTAACAGTATTAGGAAATTTAATATGTATCAACTCTCTAAGCATATCACGTTGAGAACCAAGAGACATTCCGTTAATAACCCTAGTATAAACAACTTGTTTAACATAAGTGCCATCTATTCGTTTTTTTAATTTGATTACATGTGTACATGCGTTATCTGAATTTTTTGCGCCAGAAACGGCAACGTCATGAGTTATGACATAAACTGAATCAGATTTTTTGGGTTGAGATAATTCACATCTATCAAGAACACGGCATGGCATTGTAATTTCATATGGGTAATAACTTTCGCCACTAGAGCCAACGAATACGCCTTCGTATTCATACTTGAAAATATCTTCTGTCATCGTAGGCTTTTCTCGCTCTTGACGAATATCTTCTTCATCAAATAATCCTGCTTGAATACCTACTTGATATGGGAAACACATAGCAATATAGTTCTTGTTTCCACTTGTCATTTGATCGAAATGATACTTAAATCGTGTATATAAACCACTTGTTTTAAGATAAGCAGAAGAAATAAAGATGACTTTACCTTTTTCATTTTGTTTCCATTTAAGGGCATTTTGACGTTTTGTTTTTGTCATAGGTATAAGGATTGTTTCTATAATGTCGTCTTTTACAAGTCTTGCTTCATCAACTAGGAGAATATTGAAACGCCATGAACGAGCCGAATCTCCTCCACGATCCTGAGCCAGAGTAATCGCTCTAATTTCTGAACCATTATTAAATTCTCCATAACAGTCATCGCCACTTGTTCTAGGCTCACGTACCATTTCACTTTTTATGTTTTCATTCTTGTACAACTCACCTTTGAGTTTCTGAATAATTACGTTTTTTGCTTGTTGTGAATTACCAGACGCAATTCCAAGTTTGATATTCGGATAAAGAATCGCCATACATACATAGAATACGCATACAATCCACGACTTGCCGAGTCCACGACAGGCAATAAGAACACTGAATTGTCCCCTTGCCATAGCACGAAGAATAACTCGTTGGAATGGGAATAGTTCTAGTCCTAATATATCTACAGCAAACTCATCAACGTAATATCTGTAATATGAAAAGAACTCCGTCCACGCTTCATAATCAATAGAAACATTTTCCGAAGATCCATTTTGCTTAACAATATTGATGCTATTTTCTGCCATAATAGCACCACCTTACACTGATTTTGTGATTGTACTTAAATAATCAATCAACTCATCAATGGTATCTTTTTTTAATGGTTTATGTTCAGGAATCCAATTATGAGATTCTACCATAGCAGCAACCTTTGAAAAACTACTTGCACCAACATCGTTTACGCTTCTTGTACTTTCACTAAACTTAGCAGATTTAGACAGCATATCAAATGCTTTTGTAGCGTTTTCATATCGTTTGTCAGCACCTTCAACACCATTCATCATGTCATCAAAAGTTTTATCCATCTGAAGACTTGCTTTTGCAATTTTCCTAGCATAATCTCTATGGTTTTCTGTTACTATGTTATAGTCATTCTCAAGGCTTTCATAATAACGATCTAATTTTTTAATATCAGATTCACTATAATTTCCTATCCATTTATCACTATAAACCAATGGTTCTTCAACTGTCTGAACTTTTGTAGCAGCAACATTTTCATTACTCACATATTCTTTTTTAATTCTATCTTTCTCGGCAATAGAAGTGTTAGAATTAGAATGAATAAAATTGTCTTTTTCTGAATCCGCAAAAGATTTATTACGATTCTGCCTTAACATTGTATTTTTGAAATATAATCCGATAATATCTCTCCCATGTTTTGCAACTTCATCGTCAGATAAATAACCATGTTCCTTTTTATACTGATTATAACCCGAGTCCAGATCATCCCAATACAAAGGCTTGTCTAGTCTTTGAAGCATGGTCTTTAATTTTCTCTTGTTGATTGTTCCGTCTTCAGAATTTACAATTCCATCTTTTACACAACAAATACAAATAGGAACACATTTATCATCTTGATATAAAGGACTTGCACTTTTATAGAAACCTTTGGCAATAGATTTTTCTTTACCACAAATCGGACATTTCTTTTTTTTAATTTCCTTTTTAGTAGCCAATACCCTGCCTCCTTTTATTCCAATTTAAATAGGAGAGTAGTAACAACCACTCTCCTTAAAAATTACTCTTCATTATTTGTTAATTCTTCAATCTTTCTATCCGATTAGCAATAAGCTGACTCGTACTACGATTCGTTGTCTCAATATACATATCTTTTAAATTTTGTCATTTAAAAAAATCCTCCTAAAATTTATTTTATTAAGTCATACTTTTGTGTGCTTATTGCAAAATTCCTAATTCAAGTCTTCGTTATATATGAATAGAGCATAAGGAGTTACCTTATGCCCAATCCACACGTATGACTTAAATGGTGATAGGAGTCCACCAATAAACATACAATACAAAAGAAGCCACTTTATACGAAATGACTTCTCAAACTTCCAATATTAAATTTCCGATGAAAGTGCAATTTCTAACACTTAGCACACCTTCTACGATTTGAACATAGACCTGACGATTTTGGAGATCGTTGCTCTACCAATTAAGCTAAAGGTGTATGGTTTTTATTTCAAAATGAAATATGCGTAATAAATTATTGCAAAAATACATTGACAAAACAAATTGTTTGCGATATTATAATGAAAAAAATAAAGGAGCACATTTGACATGAGTAAAGAATTGAATTCAGCAAAAAAAACGTATTTCCGCATTGGAAGAAGAAAACAAAAAACTTAAATCTCAAATGAACGATTTAGATTCAAGAGTAAAAAAGAACACTCGTGACATCGAAGCTTTACGAGAAACTAACATTATTAATGCACTGCAAGAGAGAAATATCCCTGGAAACCCAAATTCAAAGCCTCGTTTTACATATGATGAAATCGCAGATATGTATGGAACAAATGCCGCAAACGTCTGTAGAATCGCCAAGGATAACAATATCAGTAGAAGAGTAAAGAAAATGTCATAGAATTTAAAGCGTTGGTATTCTATATCAACTCTTTTTTTTGTAACAAAAGAGCCATCTCAACACATGAAATGACTCTTTCAAATACATAATTTTCAATTTTCTCCACATACTAATACAAAACATCAATAGGAAAGTACCTATGAACGCATCATACAAAAACAGCAATTCAGTTTAATAACCTATATATTCCAGTCAAAATGCTCAAAGTTTCACATAACAACTCCATAGAACTCAACCAGCTTTGCAAAGATTTTCCAAAGAACGAGTGTGATACATCAAATATTGTCCATCTTGCAACAAGGAAATCCATAATGAAGACATCGTGAAAGGGTATAGATATGCAGAAGATAAGTATGCCACCTTATCCAAAGAAGACATAGAATCTATTACAACTTCCGTGGATAAAACACTTACAATAGAATATTTCTGCAAGCCAAAAGAAATATCGGGCTTACTCATAGACAAATCATATTATCTCATTCCTGAAATGGAAGCAGAAGTAGAGTATGAACTTTTCCGCAAAGCAATGACTGCGAATAGAGTAGTAGCAATTGCTGAAATTGTATTGGGTACTAAACAAGAATTGGTTGCATTATTTCCTAATAAAGATTTTATTATTGAAACCATATTATTTTATGAGAATGAGATTAACGAATTGCCAACTATCACAAAACATAAAACAGATAAACAGAAACTCGAAAATCTCAAACAAGATATTTTAGATTGTACAAAAGAATTTGGTTGGGAATCTCATTATAATAAATGCCAACAAAAATTAAGACGGTTGATATTTGATAAGATTCCAAAATAGCTTACAACAAAAGAGCCTTATAATCACAAGGCTCTTTTCAACCTCTAAATCAAGAAATTCACCTTAATTAAATCGTTATCAATCAAACTTTTAAATCTAGCCTCTTTTTCATACAAAGAAATACTATACTCAGTACCAGGTACCATTAAATCCATATTACCTTTTGCATTAAAATCCCAATCCAATTTAGTAGTTTTAACGTCATCTGTATATATAGGTCTAATAAGTACATATGCAAATCTGATATACTCGGGAGCTGTATTATTGTCTGTCAACGTATTGAAATCAATAAAATTAAACGTACTTTTATCCATTCCATGTGTTGCTATTATATCTCTCGCATTATTCCATTGTTTTATTTCATCTACCGTCATGGAAGAATATTTGTTAGATGGAATAGTCACAGGCAAATCAACCCAATTTGCACCATCATAAGTTTTCCATGTTTTTCCATTATCCACCGATAATGCCAATCTTAAATCACCATTGTTTGTTTTTGTCGATTCAATTGTTATACTGTTAATTGTAGAAGCCAACCCTTTGTTTATATCTCCTGTTGCAACAACGAGTTCTTTATCGGATTTGATACCAGATATAGCCACCCCAACATTACTTGCTTTAATCAATTGTATATCTCCATCAAATAAATCAATAGGTCTTAGACCGTTTAAATATTCAGGGGTATCAAGAAGCGAATCTGTGCTTAGATTGTCAAAATCATAAGATGTAACTGGTATATATTTATTTGTTTCAGCATCATAATTTTCCTCATTAACTATGAAAAAATCATCATTGTTTTTAACAATAAACGGAGATAAAACAGATTCACAATACCATTCCCCAATTACTGCTCTTGAATTATTGTTGAAAAGATAATACTCTCCTGGTGGCAACTCTAATATCATTTTTGTCCATTTACCAGTAATGTAATCAGATTCTTTCTGATTCAAATAAACATCACTTATATCTTTTTTGTATTTATCACACAATTTAAGTGTTGGTATTCTTCCAAAATTTCCGTCTGTCGATATTGCCCAAATATTACACTTGGAATATACCTTAAACTTAAAATATGCTTTAGTGTCATCATATTCATAAAAATAACACACATTACTATCAGTATATCCCGCATATGCCTCACCATCCAAAAGGCCCATTGGGCTAGTTTCCCCATAAAAACCATTTCCATGTTCCAATATTTCACATTTAGCTTCTTTTTTATATGTCAACAAACTATCATCAGGTTTTAATTTCCCAGCCAGTGCTACCACCTCCTATTCAATAATACTAATATCAATAAAATCATTTTTGTTAAATGATTCTGTTATATACAACTCATCATTATATTTAGACATGGTCAACTCGTAATTATCTTTTATTCCCATGCCATTATATGTAAATTCAACATTTTTGTCATTATAGTTAAAATTACTAGCATCCGCATTATTGAATGATTTTAATGTCTCTACAATATTAGTTTGTCCAGGAATAAATTTATACGCCTGAATAAGAGACTTCGTAAAAACATTTCCAACATCCAAATTCAAATACTTTACATCATTTGTCCTGACATTTAAAAACGATAATTGGTGTATATTACTACTGTCGCCACCGCCTGATATAACGTCAAACCAATCACCTTCTGCATTTTGTACTTGAAGTGTATTATTATAATATCTAAATCCGTGAACACCTTCTTCACCATAAATATCTGTAAGAATATGAGTTTTAGTTTCCTCCGAATTAGAAGTGTCTGGTTTATTTGTAAGACTATTGTAATCACCATCAAAATCACTTTTAGCATCCCATTCTTTTATCTTTTCGCTTGTAATCCCATCAAGAACAGTTTTATTTATAAATATAGGAATTTCAGTGTCTTCTGGTAATGCACCAACTTCCGCAGCAGTATAACTTGGTTTATTTTCTGTTTTTGCCCATGCAGGAACAGTCGGATCTGTTTCTGTAAATTCGGTCATATAACCCTTATCATTTGTAAAAGACGATATAAGAGTAGGTATCGTTGGAATTTCGGTCTTATCTGCCTTTTCTTCGAGTTTTTTATCCACTTCGCCTTTTGTATAAACATTCGATAAATCAATGGCTGTCGTACCAAGTGCAGCAAAAGAACCGTTAATATACATATACTGCATATACACATTTTTTTGACTCTCGACTTCAACAAGATAAATTGTATTTTCGCTTATATCTTCTGATGGAAGTTCTGTAACTATCTTAGAAGTTAATTTATTTATATTTGCCAATAATGTATTAACTTCTGTTTGAGAATATGTTTCTGTTTTTTTATAATAATTTGTAAGATTTTCTGCTGTGTTTTTAATATAGTTTTCATCGTTATTTAATTCAGACAAATTAGTTGGAATGATAGGAATATCAGAAGTATTTGCTTTTAAATTTAGCTTCTCGTCAGTTTCATCTTTTGTATAATAATTTGCCATATCTTCGGGTGAGCCATCTTTAATAGTAATTGACTTAACTCCGTTTTTATCAGAAAATGAAATTGTATGTCTTCCAGTAGATTCTGTAATTGTTACAGTTGGGGAGACACCATCTTTGCCTTTTAACTCCTCCAACTGTTCCTTTGTAAAATCATCATAAGTAAATGAATCACCTTTAATTACAGAGATGGTACTATTACTAACAATTTCTGTTCCGTCTGACATAGTAAACACAATCTGATTCTTGTCATTTATATCTATATCTACAACAGAGACACCATCTTTGGGCGTTGGGAAAATTATTGTTTGTGTTTTCCCATTATTAAAAGTGATGACGAGTTTATTATCCACAACCTTTGAACTTCCGATTCCTGTGATAGAAGAATTTATAAGTTGTTTAGCTTTTCCCAAAGCAACAACACCATCCATAGCAACGTTAGACATCAAATCCCTCCTTCCTCAATAATCAATCCATTCGTTAGTGTCACCATTAAGTGTCTTAATCGTTCCATCTGTCCCTAATGCATAACTACCTTGCGAGCAACCTTTAATTGTTGATAGACCATCCTTACCTGCAATACCAATTTTCGGTAATTTATCTTTGTCATTAGTCCAATCATCATAACTAAATGTTGCAGCTTTAGTATCATAATTCATTGAAATTAAACTTACTGCCATTTTTATCTCCTCACTTTCTTTAATATTTAGTCGATTTTTACATAACAAAACCGACTATAGAAAGTCGGTTGAATAGTTTTAGTATTTACCAATCAGTCGCCAAACTGATTATAACTGTATTATCGCATTTCTCATTGAGTCCTCGAATGGCGAGCTTCATCTAAGCTGCATAAGACGCATCCTATTGCTACAACAATACCAATTCGGAGATCGCAATGCACATAAGCGAGAGAGTAGTGACGACCTACTCAGAGTTAAGACCAGTATGCATCCCAGTACAAAACCTTTGACTACGGTTTCTCGCATGATAGGGTGGAATAGTACCACCCATTTTACAAAATAACTTCTGTTTCGCCTTCAAACTTAGTATTTAGACTTCTGACTTCTGCAAGTTTCTTTGCAATTTCAGCTTGTACTTTTGTTGCAAATACAGTAGCATACGCTTTGCCAACTTTTTCTACAGTGTCGAGTAATGTATTTGTTTCAGTGGTAGCAATCTTTGTAACATCAAACGGCATAACAATATTCATCTCATCGTTTATAGGATATTCTTTGTTGATAATTTTCTTTAACTCAACAGAAACAATTGTGGAATTATTGACTTCTTCGTCTGTTACAATTGGATCACCATTTTCATCCAGTTTTACATTTGCTTTAAAATTTATATCAGAAAAGCGAACACTTCTTGGGAAATCTGCCAATAATGATTTTTCCTCATCGTCTGTACTTGTAGAGGTACCTAATGAGGCAACTGAAATATCTACAGTAATAATATTATCTTCGATTATTTTCTTGACATTTAATTTCATTTATTTTCGTCCTCCAATTCATTGTATATAGTTTTTAAACTTATAATAAGATCACGCAAGGTATCTTTCGACATATTACATTCTAATTGCGGTAAATCCAAGTTATTATCCATTACAGAAAAAATAATTTCCTTCAAATTATCACTTGGGGCAAACTGAGCCTTAGTGGTAGGAGAGAATAGCAACTGAACAAAATCAATAAATGTACCACCATTTGATGTTATAGTCTTAACTTGACCTAATTTAATCTGGTTTTCTATAATATCTAATTTCTTAGTCATGAAATACTCCTTTCTTTTATTTTCGTTTCTTTTAGTCGCCCTAATGGGAATCGAACCACAATCTTCCGATATACAGTCGGACGGATTAGCCAATTTATCCTATAGAGCCTATTGTTCCAAAGATGGCAAACGGGTTTCGAAAAACCATCATAAATTTATTACCCGTTTATTCTTTTTTACATCAGCATGAAGCATCCCACTAGCCGACATTGGACTGTACACATCCAGTTTTTAGAAGGATAGTCGCTTATCCGCAACCCATTCTTGCAAAATATAAATGCTTTTCTTTCACGTTTCGCTATCTGTCTTAGGGTTTAGCAATAACCTCATGAATGCTATATATACGGTGAATGACAGACCACTGTATATAATTATTGCTATAGTTGCATTGGTGATACTAGCGAAGGTTCTCATTAACGTAGAGAGGCACGAAACATTTTTGGAATAAGATACCGTTGGCTCAATGTATAACCAACTTGGAGATGGACTTCCATTTGCACATGGTATCTGCGCACAAATTTCGCCAGTCAAAAAATATATTGTAAAAATCTATCAACGAATTGATAGACCACCCTTGCTCTTTGTCAGTGCAAGCAGCTTGTTAATTTTGATTTGTCCAATTAAGGATTCGTTCATATTTATTCGCTTATTTGGAATATTTTGACATGAATTGTCAGATGTGATATAGTTAATCTTAAGATGCTACCTAAAGTGGTAGGCGGTTAGTCCTTCTCTCAGAGGGACTGATACCCTCTGTTTACATAGATATCTTCTCCGAGAAGAAATACCAAAGTAAAGGAGGGGATTGCAGTACATGGTCACTTTTGATTCGTTATTTAACTTTTCTTTAGTTCTTATTGCAGTCGCTGGAGGTTCGTATTCTCTTGGTTTTACCATTGGAAAACTTTCCAGTAAACGAAAATAACCGCCCCAGTCTACCAAACTAAGCGGTTATAATCTTTTTTTTATAATTCAATTATTTTGGGCTAACCGCTTGCTATACGGGTAGCATTTTTGTTATCTTTTCTTAAATTGTATTGTAACACATATTGAAATGTGGTGCAAGAGGGAATTAGACGAAGTGTTAGACGAAAGCTTCATCGGCATCCTCAGTATCTTCACGAATGACATACATCTGAGTGGTTTCGGAAGAATTATTTGCTCTCAGATTCATTTTTCTCTTTTAAAGCATTGATTTTTTCCATAACTTCTGCCTTAGTTTTAGGCTTGCAATAGAAGGAACGAGTAGTTTCTGTCGATTTGTGGTTGGCAAGCTCTGCTGCTAACGCTAAATCACCAGTCTCTTCATAAACCAAATTCAGACGGGATTTTCGTTGACAATGCGGACGATAATCAGAAATTTGAATGATTTCACCATATTTTCTCATTCTATCTCTGATAGCACTATCACCCATAGGTTTGTATTTTCCCTTATATTTTGTAATCAATAAAGAATCACATTCTAAATGGTCGTAATCATTCTTTCTCATCTCGAGCCACTCTTGAATGAGTTCTTTTGCAACACTCCCAAAAACAACCTGCGTATGGTAGCCCTCTTTTTCCCTTATGTCAACGAACATATTATGTTCCAAGTCAAGTTTAGATAATTGTAGTTTTAACAACGCACCAATCCTATTTGCTGAGTCGAAGCTTACCTCGAATAAAATCTGATCTTGAATTGAATATTTATCATTTTCAGATAATTCTCTACGGATTGTCTGAACCTGTTCTTCTGTAAGAAAATAAGAATTCAAAATATGTTCCTCGTTAGCTTTCTTCATTCTATCGAGTTTCCCGTCAAAAGGATGGTATTTAACAAAACCACGTTTCATAGACCAAATATAGAATGAACTAACAGCAGAAATTTTCATGTTGATAATCTTTTTATGATTCAGAAGTGTTTCCTGACAGAACATAATATAATTCTCCATAATATCAACAGCATTCTCCATAAACTCATCTGAATATAAATCTAAATCGCCATAATTTTCACCTAACCACATAAGAAAATGACGAAATAATCCTTCGTATCTTTTATATGTAGTATCTTTCACGTCCTGATTTTTAATAATATTTGATTGGAGATATTTCTTATATTTCTTCAAGTTATCAGGATTTATAAACTTTTCCTTATCCTTGGTAAAATATTTTACCCTTGTTACATGTGCCACTAAATCACTTCCTTTCATAACAAATAAAAGAAAGCAAGATAGTAAACTAAGATGCTTTCTTTAAAATTTCATTTATTTTATTATCAATTAACGTTTTATACGACTCATCTTTCTCTGTCCAATATGGTATTACAAGATATGAATAATCATGTTCCAATGCATAATCCATTTTGTACTTATCTCTATATTGGTAATTTTTTAATTCTTCTTCAACAGTAGTACCATAATATTTTGCTGTCATATATGTAAAACCACACACTTCATAATGCTGTTGTCCGTTTACTTCAATAATAAGTTTAATTTCGGGTATTTCATTATCATATTTTAATAAAGTATTTGTCTTCGGATTCCTTGGTTTTAAATTACACTTATGCTCATGTAAAATTTCATAATGGTATTTACCTTCTATATAATTAGAAACTTTGTTTTGTAATTTTGATGTAGTTGCTTCATTACTGCATTCAGGACATCCAAATTCACCAGCTTTTGCATCTGTAATTGTCCTCTGAAAGTCTTTATGTTTTCCGCATTTACATTTCCACCACACTTTAAAATTTGATGATGGAAGGTATTCATATGGTGATTTTTTATTTTTGTCTGACCATACTTCAAGAGTTTCTGGATAATTAAAACCCAAACTATCTTCTTTACACACCTTATATTTAGCACAATAATGACAATATCCAGTGTGATTATTTATATCATTCGGATGAGCTTTTGTTGGTGGATGATATTCAAAATCTAAGCAATTTAACCACACACTATAGTTTCTTGTTGAAGGTGCAATTGTAAATGGATCTACATTATTTAATTCTTGATTCCATATTTTTTTAAAATTTGTTTCTCCGTATCTTTCGACCATCATTTGCCCAAAACTATCTTTTGGATGAATTTTTGAATGATTACAATACGGGCAACCTGCACCATATATAGCACCATCTCTACTTATTTGATAAGAACCATGATAATCTGTATCCGTACATTTGATCCACACTTTATTTCGTGATGAACCAGATAATTCCCAAGGATCTTCGTTATTCTTTTCATAGTCCCAATATTTTTGTAGTGCATCATCACCACGCACATCCATAAATCTTTGGGCAAAAGAATAACAATATTTGCAACGCAGTTCTTTCATATTATGCAAACTAGATAATTGATATAATGAACTTTTATGTTTACCACATGGACACTTAAAATATATTTTTTCACGTGATATATATGATATTTCCGATGGTAAAACATTATTGTTGTCATAATCCCATCTATCTAAAAAATCCTTATGGTTATTTTTAATACACCACTGTTCAAAATTCTGTTTTCTATATGTTCCTTTTAATTTTTTGATTGATTCTAATTGTAAGCAACCACATGATTTAGAGTTTCCTGTTTGAAGTGCATTCTCAGATATTTCGCTTTTTATTTTGCTTCCGCAAGTACATTCACATAACCAAAATGGTATTATATTTTTATTATTATTATTTTTAATATATATTTTTGGTGTTCCTTTATCAATTACTTTCCATCTTCCAAAAATATCTCCTATTTGTACTGGCTTATATTTTCTTTTCCCATTCATTAAACCAAATAAGGATAAAAACTCATCATGTGTAATTTCTTTTTCTTGTAATATTGAATTTATAATAACTCTATGCGGCAAATTATGCTCAATATTGCTTGTAGTTGCAGTTGGTGCTATTTTATATTTTTCTATATATTCCCTATATAACAAAACCAAATCATCATATGTTATATCTTTCGGGTGTTTATATGTTCCATTTACAATAAGCATTTTATTGTCTCCAAGCAAAGAACAAAATTCCTTATAATTAAGTTTTTTATCTTTTAATATTTTTTGGACTTTACTATAGCTTGGGAGATTGTTTTCAATGGTTAATTCTTCCATTGATGGCGTTCTATTTTCTTTTTTAATAAACTGTTTAAATAATTCAGTTAAGTCTTCATAAGTTAATTTAGAAGTCGGTATATCTTTATTACCGATTTTTAAAATAAAAATTTTTGGCATAATTTATTTCCCCATTTCTCCTCATTCCATAAAAATAGGAGAGAAGTGCGAATGAGGTTACACTTTCGTCAGGCTCATGACTTCCTAACTATCTCTCCATAATTCCCACAACCAGTTATGACACCAATCATGAGTACATTTATTTATTCTCCGTTATCAATACAGAAACATAGAAGATTGACTTTAATAGGATTCGAACCCATATCCATTCCGTCAGTGGCTTTCACACTGGTATCTGCGGTTTTACCTTGGATGTTTTAACCATTAAACTATAAAGTCATAATAAAAAGAGTGTGCAGTATACACCACACACTCAAACATTTAATTCATATTAATATTTCTTAAAACATCGTTTAGCTTTTCAATCTCAGAAACACTATCATCCATAATAGACATTGTGTTGAACAAAACGTCACAACAAGTCTTCCATTTACAGAAACTATTAATTGCTTTTTCTATCTGACCAGTTATATTTTCATTAACTAGTTCATATTCATCTTCCTGACCAAATAGAATAACTTCCTTGTCCTCATTGACGCAATAATCAATAATATCCTGTGAAATATCACCGTCCATATCAATATAAAAAATATCTGTTTTATCAAGAACTCCAAAGTCCTCAATAGGAACAACAGTGATTACGCCATTGTCATCAATAGATACTAAATATTCGTCTATATTCACATAATCAACAAGGTCAATCTCTTTAATGCTTGTCTCATCAAGTCTAATAAGATTGTCAAGAATATATTCAGCAAGTTCTTTGTTTGCAATTACACCTACAGTTTTGTCGGTGTTGTAAAGTCTATTGATATAGATTTCTACAATGTCATCAACCTTATCCTCAAGATCAATCATCTGAATATCTTCGTATTTATTCTTTCTCAAAATTATAAGCTTCCTTCTTTCTACATAAAAAGAGAACTAAGATGCAATACCTAGTTCTCTTGATAATATTTCTTCTATATTGTCAAAATCCCAATACCATATTTCTAATAATTTAATATTATGAGATTTTGCGTATTCTCGTTTTCGTTTATCATGTTCTTGTTGTCTATACCATTTATAATCATCGTCTTTAAAAGCCGTTCCATCATGAAATTGTCCTTGGTACTCTATTAGAACATTTTTATTATCTAAATAAATATCATAAGACAATAATCCATCATTTATTCCTCGTAAATCATCATAAGATTTCTGAAATGTATAATTCTCATTATGCAATTCAAGATAATCAATTATTTTTTGTTCACCTTTAGTTGGTGTAACACAATGAGGACATCTTTGACCAGCTAAAAAGTTATGTGGCGTTTTATAAAAAAATTTTTTACATTTCTTATGATAAAAAGTGGCATTATTATTTGTTCCGGTATAATTACCTATTAGTTCATATTCGTCACCAACCAAAGTAAATATTTCATCTTTTAATATTGACACTGGCTTCATACATGCTAAACTGCGTATTTTTGAATTACATTCTTTATTAGGGCATCTTTGTCCTCTTGAAAAGAAATGATTGATTTCTACGTCATACACATTTCCGCATATGTTGTGTTTTAGTGTCATATATGTTCTTTTATTTTTACTATATATATTGAGCAATTCATACTCTTTTCCTACAATATTAGATAGTTTTTCCTTATAATTATCAAAATGCTTTATATAAAAATCATCATGCGTGATTGGATTAAAATTTCTATTTGAATGCCAATTTTTCGATGAATTTTCTTTTTTACATTCGGAACAGTTACAATTATTTATTTTGAAAGATGAAAATGTTACCTTTTGAACACCTACTGATTTATGTTTATTACATATAAAATCCAGTTTAGTATTCACATTCTTGTATACATTTGACAACAAATCATAATTCTTTTCTTTGAATTTCTCTTTCACATAATCAATAGTAAATGGTTTATTATTCTTTCCCATAGCAATTGTCCTTTCTTGTACTTTTTACAATAGAAAAGGCTAATGTTTTTCAACACTAGCCATATCATTCTTAAACTTTTCTGTTTCCTCAAAAACAAAAATAGTCTTATCGTTATTCTTTTTATCTGGTTTTATGTCGTGAATTGGATTTCCTAGTTTTAACAGATATCTAGCGACACCAGGTGTAAATATTGATTTATATGTCAATACTATATTGTCCTTTCTTGTAGACTAATTTTTCTGATTTACAATATCTTTTAAATTTTTACTAGCTTTAAATTTAGGTGATTTACAAGCAGGAATTGTAATTGGCTGATTTGTCTTTGGGTTTCTGCCCATACGTGCAGCTCTCTCGACGACCTCGAAATTACCAAATCCTGCAAGAGATACTTTCTCACCAGAAGCAACTGTATTAACAATTGTCTCAAGTACTGTATCTACAATAACAGCAACATCCTTCTGTGTAGCTCCCTCAATCTGTGTACTTACATTTTTAATTAAATCTGTCTTATTCATATTTTAAATTTCTCCTTTATTTTCCTAAATTTTATTTTGTAATATAAAAGAGGGTAGCGTCCATATAAGGTACACTCCCTCAAAGTAGCTTCGTCAGCCAAAATAATATATTAATTGTAGCTGTGAATATCTGCTTTCACAATTACTCCAAACTGAGCCGAACAGTGGACTACAATTGTTATTTAATTTAGTTTAAAAACATATTCAGCAGTTCTTCCTTCTCCTTGTGTAAACTCAAACATAGAACATGAGGCATTGGAAGCTGCATTTAATGTCATAGCATATGGATCAATACCAATTACTGAGCCAACAGATAATACTGATGAATCCACCCCAATCTCTTTAAGAGCATCATGGTGAATGTGTCCAGAAATTGTATAATCAATATGAATACCATATGTGCGTGACATTTCTAATAAATTACTTTTTAGATTTTTCTTTTCACCGTGCAATCCAACCACACAGTATGTAGACATCATTGAGTAAGTCATTCCTGTTGGATTTTCGAGTATTGCAATATTCTCATTATCTCTCAATCGTTCTTTTATAAGAGCCATCATAATTTTGCTAACATTTTCATCTGGAAATGTATTCTTTTTTCCATCCAATAGTCTTAATTGATTATGATTTGAATCAAAAACCATCTGGAATTTTATTGACACATATTTGCTTAATTCATTCAACCAATTTGCTAAATAATCTGCATAACGAATACTAGACTCAATTACGCCATATCTTAATCTCATAAGCTGAGACATTCTGAGACATCCATCAATGCCATCTCCAAGTTCAATAATTGACAATTCAGTAATTCCAAGTTCCTCGATTTTGTCCACAACCTTATTAAATAAAATTGTCATTCTTTTCTCAAATATCTCAGGAGAATACGCATTTATAATTCCATTATAAAAATCTTTGATTTCAAATTCACAACCATAGTGGCAATCGCTAATGGCAAGTATCCAAGACTTTTTATTAGCTGTTGGCTGAATACGAATAGGAGACGATAACTGTGGCAAAGATAAAATTGTTTCGCTGATTTTCTCAGCGATCATTTCATCTCTAGCATCTTCTCTAAGCCATTTATTATATTCAATCTTTTCACTCTGGATTTTCTTTCGTTCTTTTTCAAGTTCTCTCTGAGCTAACTGTATTTCCTTTAACTGTGCATCAGAATCAACGAATTTTGACTGATTTGCTGCCAACATCTTATCAAAAGCCTGCCTCTGTTTTCTAAACTTCGACTCAGTATATTCAGTACCAAGTAACTCATTTAGAATGTCAGCCACATCTTGCCAAGAACCGATTTGATCTTTTTCGCCTGTAATTCTATAAATGAGTTCTTCATCTGACTCTCCATCAAATTTTTTATAGGTTGTTATAATGTCCACCTACTTTCATTACGCCTCAGTAGGCTCATCAATTTCTTCTTCATCTTTAACCTTGACATTTATTTCAATGCCAGCTCCATTAAAATCGGAGAGAAGAGTAGAAAGTTTCTTAACTTCACCATCTACATCCACAGTCATATTGTCTGTGTCAATAATACCTGCCACTTTCATAGAAGTAGTAGTAGTTCTTTTATAAGTAAAATTGCTCATCCTTTTAATTCCTCCATAAATCAAAAATTCCCACCAGAATGTTTTCTGCTAGGATTATAATAATTATTTTTCTTTCCTTTTTGTTTTCGAGTTTTTAATATTTCCTGAATTTTACTACGATATTTTTCATTATCACTTAATCTACACATACTTATAAGCGTATAATCTCGTGAATTTAATGGAATTTTACCATAACAAACATTATGGACAACAGTTTTTGCTAACTGTTTACTTTTCATATGAGTATGATAATCTCCCTGAATATCAGTACGTGTTACTCGAAATGTTCCATCTTTTAATCTGTCTATTCTGAAATCATTTTCTTCCATAGGCTATACGATTTTTACTTTAGAACGATAATTTTTTAACATCTCTAAACATCTTTTCGATTCTGTTAGATAATACGTCCTACGATGTCTGGCTACCGTATGGATAACACCATTTTCGCCAAATTTTACACCGTTTTGTACAAGATATTCCATTTCAGATTTACTAATCTTAATTATTTTTATTCACTTCTTTCATTTATATTTTCCACATAACAGTGGAAGAGTAGTCGAGATTACAAGATTTGAACTTGTGACAGACATGGTTTATAAGACCATCGCTCTAACCAAACTGAACTAATTCCCAAAAAACAATAAACACTTCACTATGACCACAAACACCCCTTCGGGTTGCCTCAAATATACGCAATAATATTCAGCCAATACAGAGATAAATCTGAGCTTACAGACCGTCATCTATAAACTTTTTATCCCACGAGACCAATAAGAAGTCTCATCATGTGTATAGGAGATTGATTACTCCTAACTTTCATCCATCATTCAGAAAATCGTTTAAGCAGTTTTATATTTTACTTACCTGCATTATACTTTCATTGCCTTGGACTACTCACTCATTGAACTTGTCTTATTGTACTCATTTCTGAATACTCACAGCAAACTGACTTATTGTGGTATTTCCTTACTTAATTCCTATAAGTTACCAAGTTATAGGCATCAGGATTATGCGTTGCAGTGCAACTCTCTATTGTGTCAGCGACAAGACATAGCCTTTTACTACATATATTTTCAGTACATACGCTTACATTTTAGGGTTTCCCTTTTATCTCATAAGCTTCACAGCATATAAGACCAAACCAATCATAAGTATCCCAATGATTGCTTCTGGCAGTATCCACGTATTCTCAGCATAGTGATTAACTAATCTGCACTGAGTTGATTGTAACCATAGTGAAATGTTTATTGTTATGTTTGTTTTTAGCCTTTCGGCACAGCCCTCAATCAAGAGGGCTTTATTTTTTAATATAAACGATCGTTGCATATTTTTATTCCGCATTTGCATCTAAAGCGGAGAGGTACTTGGATAAATAAACCCTTTCTCCTCATTATGCAACTTAACGGAATTGTGAAAAATGCCCTAAAGACAAGGGTTTTAAGCGATAAAATTTGTTTAGGTGTCCCTAAAAATTGCCGTTTTTGAGTAAAAATTAACAATTATTCGAGAAACAATTTAGTAGATTTGCACTATTGATATCATATAAAGCTTTTATCAAAATTGAACGTCTTTTTTTAATTTTTGACTTTAATTTATATTGATTTTGTTTTTGTGCAAGAGAAATGCAAAAGGCTCTATCAATTAACCAACTGAATAATCCAATATAATTTTTTGATACATAAACTTTTGTAATATCGTTTATCATATTGTCAAAATCCATTTTTAAAAGAAAATATGAATCATCGTTATCTGACATATACATAGAAGAAAATTTGTTTATATACATTTCTATAATTTCCTCTACCTTTTTACAAGTCTTTCTGTTTTTTTCGAGTTCAAATTTCTTAAAAAAGTATTCAATTGGAATAGTTGATTGATTTGACCTGAACTGGTCAAGTTTAAGATTATATAGATAATTCATTGGACACACGAGATCGTAATTAATATTATTCTCTTTAAAATCTCTTCGGATGATTTTCCAAAATGCAGGATACTTGTTTTTATCAACATTCATATCCTTTTTTATTCTTCGTATTTCAGATGCTACATTAACATCAAATAATCGTTTCGCTGAATCTATGGCAATTTGCGCCAATACGCTTAGTACACAAATGTAATCTTTATATATTTGTTCATTAAATGTGCAATCATATGTTTGGGCAAGTTGAGCCAGATTACTTGACTCACCAATATCAGATTGTGATGCAGCTAATTTATTATCCAAAGTTGCAAAATCGTCCATTGTGTTGTCATATATATTTGAATCTTTAGGAATGTTATTTACGATAGTAGGATAGTTGATATAGCAACACTTAGCATGATTTACTATTTGGGGTTGATTTGTAGTATAAATACTATCACTGTCCATGTCACTCCCATTGTTGCGGTCTTGAAAATCTGTACCATTCATATTGACTGCAATAATTTGGTCACAAAAGTTAAAATATTTTTTAAACCTTTCATCATATACGTTATGCAAATAACCAAGATTATATTTGCCATTGAAAGGACTTCTAAATTCTGCGAGATATTCATTATCATTAAATCTGCTTGTGTAACATTGAATAGCAGATCCTTCTGTTGTGAATGTATCATCTAAATCAACCATATCAGGATTACCAGTAGCACCATATAAAAGCATTGCATATGGCGAACCAACAATTACAAGATTGTCAGCATTTTGAATAATCTTTCCGCTTTTAAAGTTTAAAACATATGACATTATAATGGATTTCTTTCGCTCTCTAAAATATGAACTTCTCATAAACTCACGATTTTGTTCACACAGAGCGATTAATACTTCATAATCATTCGAAAAGTTAATATTTTTCTTTAAATACTCTAAGAAAAAATCATTATCTATTTTTAATTTATTTATATAATTAATACTTTCTTCACATACCTCGTCCATAATATCAATATTGAGAGAATTTACCATTTGATAACTCATTCTTTGGACATTACCAAGTTTACTTGGATGTGCTGTTTTTACAATGCCAAACATACAGTCATTTTCATAAACTTTATTGCACCAATAATCATATGACACCTTGTATTTTATCCATTTCATAGCATTGTCTGTTGTGATTAATTCTATGTCTTTTACATAATGCTTATTACCCCACATATCCTCCACAGTAGCAGAATAGTAGTCGTCACCAAAATAATCACGGAAAAATAATTGAATATTGCTACAGAACGCAGCCATTTTGCAGAAGTGATGTCTTAGAAGAATATATCCATGCCCCCAACTTGGGAAAATAGATGAATCAATCAGGGCTTGTCCATCAAACATAGTGTTCTTTAATTTATAATTTTTAATAAGTTTTGCAATACAATGTTTTTCATTATCAGTTTCAACTGATATAACATTTGTATTTAAATATCTATCAACATCTTTCAAAACAAGAATGTTTTTTGGGTTGATTTTAACTTTTCCAACAATTCCACTACATATCAGAGAAGAGTAGGCACTAATTCCTACAATGTCAGCATTACGCTTTGGAAGTTTTATTCCCATTCTAAGGTAATTTATTGCTTTATTATACAACTTATTCCTTATAAACATACATGTTCCTTTTTTTGCTTTTCCAGGGCTTCTATATAACATTTTATAATGGATAATTTCAGTTTTAAGGATTTCTCCATTTTTCTTTCTTGTTATGTATTCTACATTAACGCCATTGTTATAAAACTCTTTTCTTATATCATCAGCAGATAAAGAAAAATATTCAGTTTTATGAGATACTGCAAAATTATATAAGCTCATAATTTTTTTCTTTTTATTCTTTTGAACCTGTATAAGTTTTTTACTTTTAGAGCTTATTGCCTTTTTATAATCAATACGTGCAGACTTTGCAATTTTACGAATATGTTTTATTTCATCTTCATATGAACGTGTACCAAAATTAAATTCAAGACATATTAAATCTCTTGTAGATTCATTATTCCAGACTTTTAATTTATTTTCACACATAAAATCTTTAAATAGACTATTTACAAACAAAGCATCCTTATATTCATAATGATCACGCAATCCTTTATTATATTCATATAATGTTGCAGCTTCTATGTTCTTTATTTTAATTCCATATTCACTCATTTATTATAACATCACCACCTTAATCAAATAATTGTTCCCAAAATTCATCTTCAGTATCACAACCGCCATAATTAATACTTTCTGCCCATTCACTATTGCAACGTGAATTTGCTTCCATGTAACATTCTTCAATATTTCCACAATTAACACAGTCATAATCGTTACCAATTAGACCCTCCTTACATTCTCTTTTAGAAATGTAATCTGTAATTAAGTCAGCCATTGACTCTAATTCTTCTTTGTTGTATTCGCTCATATAAATTTACCTCCACTTATATATTCTCCAAATGAAATTTCTATTTCCCACAATTTATTCCAGATCGTACATAGTTTTGACATCTTGTCCGTAAAATTCAACTAACCCTCTTAGACTAGGAATACATTCAAAATGCATACATTCACCATTGTCATTCTCAATATATTCATCACCATCTAATATTCCTTCGCCACAATACGAACAGTATCTATTTGCTTTTGGTGGAATATAATTAGGGCATCGATAATCGTGTTTTCCACCAATTTTAAAACAATATTCACAACTCATAACAATTCACATCCTCCGTTTGATATTTCAATCTTTCATTTTCGTAAAAATCATTGCCTTTATCAAAACACTTTTGTTCATACTCAAACTGTTCTATATACTTCTGAAATTTTCTATCATAATACATTTCAGTTACAATTCTCGCCAATTCTGCTTTAATATGACGTGGATGCTCAATGTCATATGCAGGTAATTCTAATCTTATTCCAAGTGGAAATATCACTTCTTCTTAAGAATAAAGTAGTGTAAAAATTTTTTTCATTCTTCTTATAGTTTGCCATTGCTATAATTCTATAATCACCTGAAATGGGAAATTGCAATGTATTATCTGATAAAATTGTATATCTAAGCATAGTATTTGACTCCTTTCACTCTATTGATGTTATTTCTTTTACATAGGTTATCAAATTTCCAGTCAGATACTATTCGAGATGCAATATTATGAGTAGTATCATTTTGCGTATCAAAATCTGATTGATAAATTCCAACATATGTATTATTTAGTGAGTTGCGTGTTTTTGGTTTGATTATTTGCTGAATGTTCATAATTGGTTTCTCCTTTTCTGTTTAAAAATTTATTCATTGCAATCAACTCCTTCTGAGTGCTGCGTTAATTAGTTTCTTATACTTTATTATTCTCCAAAATCTCTATCTGTTTTTTGATTTCATCATATGGATCGTATTTATCATCAATCCTTTGACCATGCTCATCATGGATAAAATGTCTATAATCAGCAAACACCTTTGGAGTGGTAAGAAATCGTTTATCACCATCTTTAATATAAGATTCTCTTTTCATAGGCTGACATTTCGCTATTTTAAGTTCTTCCAAAATGTCAACTATACGCCCTATATATCTCTCAGAAAGTCCAATATCCTCTGAAATCGTTTTGAAATACCGATAGCAACAGAATGGTTTGCCGTTTATACGATTCAAATTAACACGAATATAAGAGAGTAGAAGTAGGATGTAAGCAGATGACATTCTCACAAGATCTATTCCTTTACCTTCCAATTCTTCCTTAAAATTCAATATCTTGTCCAATTCATCAAAATAGATAATTCCAAAATTATCAGGCACATCAAATTTTTCAATATTCAGTTGTACTTGCTGATATTTCACCGAATTGGTGTTTTCTTTTAGACACTTCTCAAAATCAGGACATGATTCAAAATATCCATAATGAGAGAGAAGTAATAGGACTTCATAATATTTTTGATTTATCTTTCCATCTCTGTAATTAGGTTTCAGTTTAGACCAGTGGCAAAGTTCTGTTGTAGAAAATGCCACTGTGTCATCAAGTGAACGCCTTGCACAAAGATATGAGAAGATTATTACACGCTTAGATGAGAGATCCTTGTCATAGATGATTTCTCGTGGTATTTTTACATAGTTTGGCAAAACGTATCACCTCACTATGCTGCAAATGGATTTATTTCACCGTTATTGGTAAATTTTAAATACTGTGTTAAGGCACGACATTTTTCAGAACTAAGTACACCATTATCTCTTTTTTCAATCAAACCATCAATACAATGTCTAATATACCATCCAGAAGGTGTCCAATAGCTCGCAAATTCCTTTGCTTGAGAATACATACTATTTTCTTGCTCATAGTTTTCCATACTTAAATCATGCCATGTATCTAAATCAAATTTAGTAGCAATATCTCCATAAATCTTTTTAAATAAAAATGAACTAAATAATACATATTCACAGCTATCTATATCATTATTAAATAAACTCCAAACTCTTGATTTACATAATTTATTAAAATTCCTCTTTCTTTTTGAATGAAATGGCGAACAAATAACATTTGTATTTTTCTTTAAGCTTTCTAGCTCTGTTTGTGTCTTTTCATGCTCTTTTTCTATAATGTCAATTCTCGCTTTTTGCTTTTCGCTTTGTTCTTTAATTAGTTCTAACTGTTCTCTAATGTCTTTCTTGTCAACTTCATTCAATTCATTTCTAAGATAGTCTCTTTCATTTTTTGTCATTTCTGCGATAGCTTTTGTTCTAAAATTTTCCATATGTAATTTCCTCTCTTTCTTACTGTACGTCTACGACATAATCAATATTGTTATTTAAAAGTTTCTTCATTTCATCAGACCAATCATCAATCTTGCTAATAATATCTGTTAAATTTCCGACACATACATCACTAGAATCAAGTTCTTCCATACAACGTTTGAATTTAATTGGAGCAAGCTCTATCTCTAATAATTTCTGTAATCTTACAGTCAGACCTGCCAATTCAGTAGCAGAGTCGATTTGACGACCTAAATCGGTTTTCTGTTTTGTAAGAAATTCAATATCAGATTTTAACTTGTTATATTTATCAGATTCTTCCTGATTAAGTTTGACTTTTCGTTCCAATATATTTTTCTCTGTTTTGAGTTCAGAAATTTGTGTTTCTAACTCTTTTACCTTTGGATTATCATTTTCTAGCTGTTTAATTTTGTCAATATATTGCTGAACTTGTCCTTTAGTAATTTTCTTTGTTATATCCATTGACCTAATAAATTCTTCCTGCTCAGATGGTGACATATATTTTACCAATGCAAGAGCAGTAGTAGGTGCAAGAATTCCTGTATCAACCAAATCCTCTAATTCAGGAATAAGTTCTGTGAGTTTTTTATAGTTATTAAGAGTATCTACTGAAATTCCAATCATTTCTGCAATATCTGACTGATTCAAATCCGAAACTTTCGGACTTGAAGTTTTTCTATCTCCACCATGTTCAATACCATAAATCCTTTCAAGTTCTTTGATGCATCTACCAAGCTTTACAGGATTAGGATTACCAATTCCACGCTGACGAATATTAGTTTCAATAAGATCCTTTAATACCTTATCATCATTTTCATACTTCCTAATATCCACCATAATAGTAGATAATCCAAGTTCCTTTGCAGCTCTTACACGCTGATGACCTGATACAATAATCATATCTTGAGTCACAACAATTGGCTCTACGATTCCAGATGTAGAAATCGACTCCTTAAATGCGTTCCAAGCATCACCTGTCATATCATCAAAGAATTCATTATTTCTTGGATGTGGTTTTAATTCGTTAATGTTAATCTGTTGCATTTTAAACTTCCTTTCTTTAATAAAAATAGTTTTTTGTTTACAGTTACAATTTGTGAGATGAGAGTATGGTAAGTGGTTCAATTAGTTATTCTCTATCTTGACTTTTAAAAGTCGTAAACTTTTGTATTTATGAAATTGTAAAAATTCATTTGGGTACATATATGACGTACCCAAAAGTGAAAATACACTTCATTTGGGTACATGTCAGGTGTGGATTTGTGTAGGTCAATATCTATATAGACTCATATTATCAAGAGAAGAATATTAACTGCACAAATAAATTTGCTTGTTTAGGATGCTATTGCATCTAGTTTTTTGGTTTGGCTGATGATTTTTGTTTGGGTACATATGTGATATACCTATAATTTTAATTTTATTCTCTCTTTAAATTATTATTTTGTTCCAAATCAACATACTTCTCTTTGTAAATATCCTCTACAAAGAATACTGACAGTTTGTCATGGTATTTTTCATATAATTCTTCATCTGAAATGAGAGAGTAACATTTACCAATAGATGTATCTATTATTCTTATGTAATCCTTTACAATAGATTTATCTTCTTTGAATCTGTCACTTATCTTTCCACAAATGGTACAGTAAGTATATAATCCTGTATTAAGACGACGCTTTTCTGAAAATGTAGATTTATATTGGATCAGACATTCTTCGTAGTGATGTTTATGTTTTGATTTATACCTACTTTGTGAAACGTTGTTTCTTTTCTGTTTTTATGTTTTGGTATTTCATTTTCGTATTCATTCATAATGATTCCCTTCTTTGTAGTTGGTAATGGTAGAAGATAGTTCAATATATTATTCGCTTATTTTATATTGCTGTTGTTTGTTTCTATCTACCCTAAAGATGTTCTTTTCTTGCTAACGCTGCGAAAAGACCGTCCCTATCAAGGGACTACATCTTGTGCTTGCGCACACATTGTCTTTTTGTTTGAGGTATGATTATAATTTTCATATAGTAATCATTAGAGCAAATTAACGATTTTGATAGTAATTTTTAATTTTTATGCATTAGGTGATAACTTATAAGGGTATGAGAGTAAATTTGCTTAAAATTCTCTCAGCGTTGATTTAGTCCAATGAAATAACATATATGTTTATTCTCTGCTTATAATCTGTTTTGTATGTGAATTATTTGAATACATGAGAGAATAAATAAGGTTATATGTTTTATAAAATCATACTAGCGTATGTATTAGAGGTTTATTTGCTCTGAGAGAAAAATAAGACGATTTTATTCTTAGACAACAAATTGTCCATTGAAGTAGTTTTGATTGATTTTAGATGTCATTTCGTTTGATTTAATTAAAGGATTGGGTATAAAGAATTTGATGGATGGCAGTAGGAGAGAATTAGTGGTATTAAAAAGACATCCATTTCAGGATGCCTCGTCAAATACTGTTGGTATTCTTGTGTTGGTATTATAGGTGTCTGCTAGATTATATTTTTCCAGAAGATTATCTACTATTGATTCAAATAATTTTCGTAGAGTTAGATTGTGTTCTATTACATCTAATGTATAGGCTAATTCAAGGTTGTTTTCATAACAATAATCGTCTATTTCTTGATTCAAGTCTATGTCAGGATATGTATTCTGTAATTCTCTGTATAGATTCTTATATAGTTCTTTGTGTGTAATATGGAAATAATCTGTTAAGAGCTGATATTTTGGATACATCTTTGTTGACCAATATGACCATTTCTTTTTAGGAAGTTTAGGTTTATTCTCTTGAGAGTCTTTAATAGCATTTATTTCTTGCTGCATTGATGTCATTGTCTGTGCGAGAGCAGTAAGTGTATTAGTTATTGAGGTCAAAGCTTCTGTTATAGGCTGTATATTTATATCTGAAACAGTTTTGTGGTCTATAAATACTGAGGCTAATACATCTGCACATTTGTCTTGATATGTAAGAAGCTTTTCTGATAATTCGGGTTGCTCTTTTTTCATTTTAGGTGTGATATTAATTTTTGCTAATGCAATAGGTAATTTTCTTTGTGAAATACACCATATCTCATTTACACTTGGCATATTCAAATCCACTCCCGAAAATTTTAGGGTGTGACTTTTAAGTAACTCATCTTTTAAAATTTTATTTTGTTGATGTTCTACTTGTTTTGGATTAAATCCTATTCCTCTAAGAACATGTGAGATTGCAGTATAGATTTCACCAGTTGCATTATCTTTGAGTGCAATCAGGTTATCTCCATAGAAATTAAAATCTGTTATTTGTAATGCTGTTTGATTGTTCATTGCAAATTCCTCCTTGAGTTGAATAATTATTTTTTTCGTATATATTATTCTCTCTTTGAGGAGGAAAGATGCTTTGAAAAATGTTCAATGAAAAGTGTGGATAAAAGATGGTGTTCGGTAGAAGATGATTTTGACAGGGTTTAATGTTTGGGAAAAGTGTTTATTTATAAGGAATTTTTTGGAATTTGAATTAGGATTTTTTAATGCTTAATGTGTTGGTGATTTAGTTTGATTTTAGATGAGTTCGTGAAGAGGTTTATTTATAAGGAGTTGTGGTGATTTTGTAAGAATTTTTTTGATTTTTGGTTAGTTTAAATGATTGGATTTTTGTTGATTTATAAGGGGTTTATCGAACTCGGTGTCGAACTAGATTAAAAGAGTGATTGATGTGGGTAAAAGTTGTATTTTTGCTTGATATATAAGGAAAAATTGGATTATCGTGTGGGTAGAACAGATAGACCAGTTTTGAGCAGCCGATTTTTATTTTTAAATGTTTTCTACCCCCCACTCCATAAAAAATGCGTACTTTTGTTATTTTTACGCATTTTTGAAATAGGTATAACTGGTACAATTATTGCAGTATTTTTGCTTAACTGGTAATTTGATGCCGACAATTTGATTAATGTAATTTTGTTGTTACAAATTGACTATTCGTTCAAGGGTTCGAAAATAGCTTGATTTTAATTTTTGCTATCCAAAAACCCAATCCCAATTTTACCCCTAAAATCACCTTAAAAGTGGGACTCCATCCCAAAATACCACCCAAAAATGATACCAAAGTGGGGACTACATACCATTTTCGAAACTGGTATACAAAAACAATAGTAATAATACATAATAATTGTACTATTATAATGATTATATTACAGTCAATAGCTTTCTTTCTGAACTCATTCTTTACTTGTATGTTGATCCATTTCCAGTTTTATTTATATCTTTATATTCTAAAATATTGCCCGGTTGCATATTTAATAGGCTGCATATCTTATCTAAACTGTAACTTGTATATCCTTTTCTTCTAACGCATTTAATACGTCTATTTCCCGTCCTGCTCTACTGGCACAAAGTCAACGTGCAATTCATAACCCATAAACGACAACAATTTTTGCATATCATCGCAAGTCAGATTCTTTTTATTGAATATTTTAGTTATAGCTTGCTTTGGTACTTCCATCATATTAGCAATATCTACTTGCTTTGTATTAGTATCAATCATAACTTTTTTCAATTCATTGACTAATTGTTCATTATCTTTATATATCATTTTTCATTCTCCTATTCTGTAATAGTCCTATAACATTGTAATAAGTCCATACAAGACCTTTATTCTCTTTAGTAGTTAACTATACCATATTATCATATTTTTGTCAATCTGGCGGTAATATAAAGTAATTTACAAATAATAAAAAATATTAAAAAAGTAACCAAAAATAGTTGACTTTTGTATGCTTATATGGTAATATAAATATAGTTACAAGATACCTTTTAACTATTACAAGTAACCGAAAGAAAGTTACAAAAATTCAAAAAAGTAATAAAAAAGGTTGACAAGTAACTAAAAAAGAGTTATAATATAATCAAGATAAAGGTAAGCAATAAAGCAACCGACCAAAGTTATTTTCATTACTTACCTAAATCTTAAAAATAATTACATATAGGAGGTGTTAGTAATGCCATATATGAAATATGGTAACTGGTATATACCGAATTGCAAAATAGCTTTTCCAACAGAGCAAGAAGCAATTGAGTATATGCGAAACAACTAACTTAAAGGGCATTAGCTGCAAGCTATGTAAGTCCCTTTAAAACTCCTAATATAATTATATCACAGTTTATTCTTCCTGAAAAGAGAGAATAAGTAAAAGTATTAGGTATTTGCTTTGAGGTCTACCTTATTAAAAGTGAGAGCTACCTAAATGGTAATAAGTTGCGTATACCTTTTATAAGGAAATGAGTGAACTATACAAGCAAAATGTAACTGGTAAACAAAAACTAACAACTAAATATCGACACCGATTAAGAAAACGTCTTAATTGTTACAGATACCAAAATTAATCTATATGCGGTGAGACCGTCACCGATAACAAAACGTATCCACTCAATTAACAAATGAGTATAAAAGCTTGTTGGAAGAGACAAGACGGAACAACTTGATTAACTTGATTAAGAAGAAAATAGATAAACAGGCAAGTAAGTAACAACTACTTGCCTTTACTTTTTATAAATGTAACTGAATTGTACCGCTAAGTACATTCAAAAGTCTTTATTTCAAAATCGGGCAAAAGCGTAAGACTCGTTAGCAGCAAGTAGTAGATAGAGAATAAAGAGATATGTTTCCCTGTCTTAGCAAAACAAAAAAGGTAATCGACTGAAGTAGGCAGCGAAAAAGCTTTTATCTTTTCAGTTGCATTTATAAGAAGTAAATAAGAGTAACTAAACATAAAAGCCAATTGCAAAAACTGATATTTGATTATGTACGTGACTTGTTCTGTATTTAATCAAATGGGTGAGTGATGGCTGGTAAGAAAAGAAATGGAGTGGTAGACATGATAAGAATTTTTATTCAGGAAAAAGAAAAATGGGATGAATTGATACAGATTGATACAGAAAGTGAAAAAGTAAAAATCTATTCTGTAGACAAAGAACTTGGATTTCCATTTTCAGAATATTACACAACAGTTATAGAAATGGGTTATAAGACTGTAAAGGAAATGATAACAACTATTAAGTCACGAAAAAAAGAAATTTCAACTAATAAACAGGTTGAAAAAGAAATTACAGGGCTTTTAAATTTGGCAAAGTACAGAGCAAATAATAATAAATATATCTACATCATTATGAAAGATGGTACAAAATACAATGACATTGTAGAACGTATGAAGTCATATGGAATGTCAGAAAAAGAAGCAATCAAAAAAATTAATGACTATATTAATAATTAGAACGGAGGTTTTTGATTATGAAAAAGAAAATTGCAAAAATCATTTTATTAGGGCTTGCGTTGACAAGCTCTTATTTATTAGGCACAACACAAAGCAAAACAGTTACAAAAGAGGTTGTTTCTGACAATTATATAGCTTTGGAGGACTGTATCCCTTTGTCGGACATTACAGGATACTATATAGATAAATATGATTATATTTGTTTTGAGTTAAAAGATGTCACAAAGCAAAACGATGATCCAAACGGAGAAAGTTATAAGGATATTATTTCGAAGGCAGAATTGCCACATCTAACAGATTTAGAAGAGAATAAGTAAAGAAAGGAGAAATAAAGTAATATGTGGAAATTAAAATGTGGAAATACCGAAAAAACAGTAGTAAAAAGAAATATACTAGGAAAAAACGAAATCAGAAAATTTTTTACAGAAAATGAATATGCATTAGGAGATACTGAGGAGGAATGTATTTTTGAAATGCAAAAGGGAGACATTTTGAAAATATTTTTTCCTAGTCATACAAAATATATTGAAGTTATAGCATTATAACCAATAGCATCTAGTAGTTTAGGTGCTATTTTTATACCCAAAAATAATCAGAAAAGGGAATAAAGAGGTGTAAAGAAATGAGATTATATAAATGCTTATATGATGCTGGAAATGGATGTACTGGTGAGTTTAATTTTTGGAGTAACTGTAGGGCAAGAAGTAAGGCAAACAAAGAAGATGCTGAAAATGAAATGAAGTTACGTTTTGGTAGACGTTATGAAATTATTGATATTTACTTGTTTGAAGAAGGGAGAGCGTAAAATGCAAATTGGCGAATATGTTGTAGCCTATAACAACGTAGAAATAGTAGACATGACAGAAGAAGCACAGGAAAGAATGGAGCAAATGAAAAGCCTTGAAAGAAGGTATGAAAGAAGGAAGAAAAGACAGGCAAAACGCAATAGTAAATGGTATATGCGGCTTGTATCGTTGGTTTTAGCATTGTAGAAATGCGTGTTTCCTTGGAATTGTGAAATTTTAGAAATTACAGAGGCAAAATAAATTCGCATTTCTTAAGAAAACAAAAATATGAAGGAATAGAGTTGAAAAAAGGTATAGATGAAGATACAAACTTGCCATGTTGGGAAGTAAGCTACATTCCAAAAGAGTTGTAGTAGCGGGGCAGCAGGGAATTTTGATCCTTTTAGAAATAATAAACAAAAAGTTAAAACGATTGAAAATCACGTTGATCTGACACGTTGCAGAACAATAAAAATAATTAGAAATAGCATATATTAGCGACCAGTGCAATCTATAACAGATTGCCTTTGCTAATGGAGAATAAAAAAATCGGAGGTATAACACTATGAAAGATAGAGATAAAAATACAGCTTTACATTTTGGAATTATGGATAAATGCGAAAAGTTAGAGAAGGAATTGTTACAGATTGACGGAATAACAGAGGTTAAATTTGACCTCGATGGATTTTGGAGTGGTATATATCAGGTTATCATTTTAACAAAATATGATATTCCAGTATCACTTGAAAATTATGAAGTTAGAAAGTCAGTTATCAATCAAGTTATAAAAGTTGCAAAAGGTAATTCCTTAAAACGTACAGAAGATGCAATAGAGGACTATGGAGAACACTTCTATTTTGTTTTTAGGTGTATGAAAGAATGGAGAACGCAAGCTAGGAAATTGTAATTTACAGTGAAATTTTAGAAAGGTAAAAGGTGATAATTATGGCAGATACAAAGAAAACAAAAAGATTACATATTGGTATGGCTTACACGTATGTAGGAGACACAGGAATTGATATTCCTATGGAATTATTAGAAGGTAAAACAGAGGAAGAGCAGTTGGAAATTGCTTGTAAATATGCACAGGAACACATTGATGAAATTCCTGTTGCTACTAAGCAGAATATATTCCATACTCGGATAATTTTGAGATTGATGATATTGATTTTGAGGATGAAGAATAATCAAATGAAAGAGTACTTTCAAGTATCATAAAAATATGTTATACTTAAACAAAAAACAGAATGGAGGTCTCATTATGGCAGTAACATTTACAACATTCAAATCAGATAGGAGTTTAGATATTAATGAATTGAAGGAGATACTAAGCCTCATGGAAAATCAGGAGACAACAGATAAATACGTATCAACGTCTCTTGATATAAATGGAGACGATGCACATATTCTCGTTGACATTGACGAGGATGGAAATGTAACAGTATTATAAACAAATCACTAAGGCAGTTATCAAAACGGTATCTGCTTTTTTAGTGCAACAAACAGAGAATAGATAAAGGCAGACGCAAACAAATGTGTCTGTCTTATTTATTGGAAAAGGAGAATGTGAGATGCAGTTGATGAAATTTGTAACAAGAGACACCAAAGACAAAAACAAAATTCTTGTATGGTGTACAACAAACAGACTAATTACATTCAGAGATTTCATGCAGTATGTATTGGATAATTTGAAAAATTCTAAAGATTTTATGATTATTGATACAGAAAAGGATCTTGTTTATGACATGTATAAAGTTGCAACAGAAATGTATGGAATGAGAAAGAGAACTTTTGAAGAAAGAATGAACGGTGTTTACACAGGGAAGTGGGCAAAATATACAAATTCAGATTTGAATTGTAGGAGGTAAGTGAAATGGGACTTTTATATTTAAAGAATGAAGAGAAACAGTTATATAGTGCATACGGATTAACCGTATATGGCAGACAGGATAGATATGAATGGACTATCTACAACAATAAACCAGATGAAAATGTATATACATCATTACGGATTGAGCGAAACGGAGAGGAAATCTACAACAGAAATCTTGGTAATAGATGTATCTTTGAAGAGAATTTCAACAGGACGATTGATAATTTCTTATGGTGGATTGACAAAGATAATCCTGATGCATATGACATTGACAATGCAGTTATTAAGGATTTGTATGAAACAAACTCATTATTTAATTATCTGATTGGAAACAGAAAGCGAAAAGAACAAGCAGAAGCCAATGAAAAAGCAAGGGTTGAAGCAATTAGAGAAGAAGAACAGAGACAGATTGATTTGATTAAGCAGTATTGTGAAAAGAAAAATCTGTTATTCAAACAGTATTATGAAAAGGTTTATCTGATTAAGCTGCACAATAAAGATGTAAGACAGATGATTGAAAATGCAGACAATAAGCAGTTTGAAGGATTGAGAGATTTTATGAATGAACATCCTGATAATAAAGATGCTGTGATTGTAATGGATGGAAACATTGAAGACATAGCAAGGCAGATAGCATAGAAAGAGAGGTTGAAAGATATGAGTAAATTAAGAGTATGGTGGATTCCGCAGGTAGGAGCAGATGGAGAATCATTTTACATTCCAGTTGATACAGTAGAGGAAGGGAAAAAGATCATGGATCTGTTAGCTGCTTATGACGCATTTCAGTTACAGAATAGGATTAAACCTGATTATTGCAATACAGGCGGTATTCAGATCTGGAATGAAGAAGAATCCGAATGGGAAGATTGGTGGATGGAGACGGAAGATGATTATTTCGATGATGTGGATGATTATTGTGAGCAATGTGAAAAGGCAGATGAATTGGAAAATTTTAGAAGCAAACTGTTTAAGCAGATTGATTGGGATAAGATTCATAAAATGACAATGTAAAGAAATAGCAATTTCAAGCGAAGATTGGAGGATAACAGATATGACTTATAAATATAAATGTGGAAATGAAATCATCAGAGTGTTTGTATGGAATGATGATTTTCATAATAAAGTATCGGTTGAAGATACAAAAACACGGAAATCATATGACCGTACAATCAGAGAAGATGAAAATGGAAAATTCTTTACGTGGAATCGTAATAAAATTTATCTCAATGATTGGATTAAGTTTTCTATGAAAGAGTTGAAAGAGAAAATCGAAAATGGAGAATGGATTACTTCAGATGATTTATGTCAGGCAATTATGACTGATGGAATTGAAAATGTAAGATTTATTGTTCCATTGAATACAACATGTGGTTTTGGATTTTTCTTAAATGGAAATGAATTTAAAAACACATTATGTAGGGTAGAAGAAAGATGGAATAGAGAAATTAAACAGAACTATAAAATTGTTCTTGTACCAGTTGAGCCTGATGAAAGTATTGCGAGTAGTCGTGATTATTATACAATGGATTTTGTATTATTGATTAAGAGTGGACATATTAAAATTGTAGTATAAATGCAAAGTAAACAAGAGTTTCTTTGGAAGAATGGAGGTAAAAATGATTAAAACTGTTGGAGAATTACGAAAAATTTTAAACGACTTAGATGACGATTATAAACTTGACATCAGAATTATGAAAGAAATTCCTGAAAAAGAGCTTATAGGTAGAAGTTATCCTTATCCGTGGGAGATGATTGATGGATATTTGGAATTTCAAGATATTGGATATTCTGACAAGGAACTTTGCATTGGTGTTTATGAAAAAAAATAGGTTGTTATAAGTAGAATGGAGGAAAAATTATGAAAGAGTATACAGTAAGTACAGCAATGTTATTTAATACATTAACAGGTTTTAACAATGAAGAGGAATATGTATCACTGGAATACGGTGGATATATTCAAAAGGAAACAGATGGAGATAAGGAGTGGTTTGATTTGAAAACCGATAATGGTACTCCTTGTATGGACGGAGAAACTTGTGAATTGCTCAAAGAAACTGAAGATTATGTTGTGTTACAGGAAAAAGATGAACAAATTCCATTTAAACTATCAAGGCAGGAATTTGAAATTGCAGCTACCTTATGTGTTGCATAAACAATGAAATGAGGTTTACTATGAGGATTGGAGAAAAATATTATGAATGATGAATATAGAATTGAAGTAGATACAGGAAATGGTGGGTATGGTTTTACAGATACATTGCCAGAACTTCTTGCAGATGTCGAACTTGAATATGGAAAGAAAGAAGTAGAAAAAGTGTCTATATGGACTAAATCCTCGAAAGAGGGCGATGAATATGTAAGTGAAGATAAACGGATGCATATTTGGAATATCGGAAAAAGTTAATGAAACGATGATTTACTGTGAAAGTGAGGTAATGATTATGAGTCAAACAGTATTTGATGAAAATGATTTTATAAAACGAGTACCAAAAAAGATTTTGGAACGTACAAGAGAAAATATGGAAGTGTATCATATGGATTTAGCTGATTCATTTCAGGAAGCGACAAGAGAATTAGCTAAGAAAGGTACAGCCTTATGGAAAGCATGGTATTATGATGATTTTAGAGAATATGTACCATGTATCTATGAACCAAAATATTTGGATTTTAGTAAATATCCATTGAAATACAAAGGGAAATAATCCAATGAATCGGAAATTTACTTGGAGATGTAAGAGATTGAATATTCAATCTCTTATTTTTATGGAAAGGAATGGTGATTATTATGTTTAATTACAAAGAATTTAAAAGAGAAATGTCTAAGAGAGGTCACGAAGTACATAAAAACGGCAGTTATATCACGATTGAGCCAAATAATAATTATGAAGGATATGCAAAAGGTTTTATGCTTGTAACAGATGTAATAAAGGGATTTGAGGATAAGTTGAAGTTTTTAAATATGGATCATTTTAATACTTGGATATATAGTGCAAAATTTAAGATTGTATGATAAAATTAAAATAACAGTAATAGGAACGTAAACAATAATGGAGGTAATCATTATGGGCTGAATTATAATTTTTACATATTAAATAGTGCAGAAATCCCACTCCTTTAGGTGTTGGGTGTCAGAAAATGTTGTCACTTTTGTAATAATGTGATATAATGTAAGTGAATATAGCAGGAGGTGTATTTATGAAAAACATGGCAGATAACATATTAAAAAGAATGAAAGAAGAAACAGTAAATAAATATTTTAGAGTGAATAATCCAGAAGAATGGTATTTTGTGCTTGGAATGTGGATGCATTATAACTTAAACAAAATAAAAGAGCAAGAAGTTATAAGAGTGGTTGGTGGAAGACCAAAACAAGAAGCTCTTATAAGAAGGGCTACAGATGTCTTTCAAAAAAAATACGTTGGAACGAATAAAGAAACGAATTTCTGGGACGGTGTGTTTTTGGCAATTACAGCATATCGTTTTGACGCTGAGGAAGAACAATTTGATGGACGGCTTGCCTTTAATTATGGTAGGGTGATTGAAATATAAAAAGGAAAGGATTGTGATATTATGTTAATTGTAATTATCATTTCTCTAATTGTTATGTATGTGCTTGAAAAATTACCTGAATGGCTTGCTTGTAGCCGCACAACACCAGATGGTTATGAAACAGATTGGTTGCAGATGTCGGAAGATACAAGGAAGTATGGAAAAGATTATACATTTCGGCAAATCAACAACGGAAAATATGACAAAAAGATTGAGAAGTGAACAGAAGCCACTGAATATTTTTTCGGTGGCTTTTATGATTGAAAATTGGTATAATAGAGTAAAATAAAAGGAGTGGTAAGTTATGAGAAAAGAGAAATGCAAAGCAATAAGTTATTATAGAAATAGTTTTGGACAAAGTTGTTCAGAGGGCTTGGGTTTTTATAATACACGTTGGCATATAACACAAGAAGAATTTAACAGAGTTCCATCTGTATTACCAGATGAAAAGGACTACGCTGTAAAAGCATATGATTTTATTAGAAAATTTGTTGATTTTGAGGCGTGGGAAGATAAAACGATTGTAAGTGGGTTACATTTGATGTAGAGAACGGAGTAAAATGTAATTTTAGAAATGTTGATTGTGATGTCTATAAATCCTGTGTGGATTTTGTTGTAATTGAAAAATGATAAGATATGGATAAGAAAACGTATAAAAAATGGCAGATTGGATATTGAACAAATTTGGGTAGATGTGGAAGATTGACAATTTTGTGAAATTAGAGCAGGGAAAGTACAAAAATATTTTTGCGTATGGTGGGAAGAACTATTCCATAAGAATTTTTATTGAAATCTAAAATCTAAAGTGAAAGGGAAGGTGGTCTTATTATGATTATATTATATGATGAAAGAGAAAGAGGGTTTGAAATATTAGGGCTTGAAGCAATTAAACAATATCTTGGGAAGGGCTTTGAGGATTGTCAAAACGACTTTGATATTGACGAAAAATTACAAGCGCAAAATAATGGAATTGCAGGCTACAGATGTGAAGATCTTATAACTGGATGGTGTGAAACAGAAGATATAAAAATAGGAGAAGTTTATACATTGCCTGATTTATTGCCAGAGCTATTGGACGATTCGTTTAAAAGTGCAGATGTACTAAGAAGTAGTTTTGTTAGTACAGAAGAAGCTGAAATTGAATTTGAAGTTGTACAGAACGATGGTATTTTTAGTGCAGTAAAGATAATAAATATAAAGAAAAAAGATGATAAATCATAATTAACTTAGATAATTCTGAAATGAAAAAATGAACAATATTGAGGAGGTAGGCGTAAAATGATAAAGTATGAAGTGGGACAGGTAGTTGATAAATTTGTAAGTCATCAGGAGGGAGTACTTTTTGATGTTTCGGATGAAGGAGCAAGTTTGATTGTATTTTTTAGAAATCCAACAAAGGAAGAGACAGAGCAGTTTAAAAGTGGACATAGATTTGAAATAAGATTTACAGAAATTTATGGAATTATAATGATGACATTTAGAATAGGCAGTCTTAATTGGATGGATGCTCCTTATTCACCACATTTAAGTAAAAATTTAACTAGATTTACTTTTCCCAATGAGAGTCAAGGACTAGGACTTACATTAATATTCGTTGATGTAGTAACAGGTGAGATTAAATCTATGAGGTTAATTGGATTGTCTCCTAATTTTACAAAGAAGTTTTTTGGTTTGTTGATGGAACAGAAAATGAAAGAATTTAATATCACAGAATATGGCAACGCTCTTAATAAAATTTATTCTATTTATCCAACGAATAAAATAGTTAAGATTAGTAGTGATTATTGTAAAATGGAATAATAAATAATAGATTCATTGGAAATTATAATCAATATATTGTGGTTTAAAAATACATAGAACACAATATATAGCGTAACGTAAACATAAACCGCTAGTAATAAAATACTGGCGGTTATTTTTGTTGGAAAACACAATTTATATATTGACTTTAACAATATTATATGTTAAGATAACAATATCAAAGGAGGTATCAGATATGAAGAAGGCATTTAATACTTCCATTGATGAAGAAATACTTGAACAGTTTAGAGAAAAATGTAAAGAGCAAAAAATCCCAATCAATGTTGTATTGGAAAGATTTATGCAAGGTTATATTGACGAAGACTTTAAACTGGAAATGAAGTATTTTCATAATGGAAAATAGAAAGAGTAGGTTCACAGCGACCAAACCGAAACCTACTCTTAACACAACTTGAACCTAAGTCCTAGTCATTACATATTATATCGTATTTTCTGGACTTATTCAAGTCACATTTTTCCAAACAAAAATTGCGTACCTTGAAAACTGAATAGTAGATTGGCTATCTGTAAAAGCTGTCGTGATGGAGTTGAAATACTCTCGATAGTCTGCGAGCAAAATGGAGAATAAAGCATTAGAAGGCTATCAACAAATTTATTTAAGAAAGGAAGATACGATATGAAAGAAGTATTAGAAACAAAAAATGAGATTGAAATTTTTAGTAATGAGAATTTCGGACAGATTAGAACTATTGTGATTAACGGAGAACCTTGGTTTGTTGCTGCCGATGTGTGTAAAATCTTGGAACACAGTAATCCAACGGTTGCGATGAATAGTTTAGAGGATTTTGAAAAGGCTAAGTTGAACTTAGGGTTACAAGGTGGAGATACCAACATTATTAGTGAAAGCGGATTTTATACTTTAGCATTAAGAAGCCGTAAGCCGATTGCAAAACCATTTAGAATTTGGGTTACATCAGAAGTTCTCCCATCTATCAGAAAGACTGGTAATTATGTTACAAATTCATCTAATAAGGTAGAAACAATACTTGAAGATATGGGCTGTAATATGAAAGTTGTGTATGCTCAGATTAACAATATGGAAAATATATTAGGCGAGCAGACAGAAAAGCTAAATCAAGTAGTAGATAATATGACATTAACTACAAGGCAGCAGCAGAGAATTTACAAAGCAGCAAAGGACAGAATTAACAGTCTGCTTGGCGGAGCACATTCTAAAGAATACAAGGCAAATTCAAAAAGCTATTTTATAAATCTTTGGAATGGACTTAAAAGTAAATTCGGATGCGGAAGTTCATACAAGGATCTGAATCCGATTTACTTTGACGATGCGATGACATTTATTCAGAATTGGATTTACGAAGAGAATTAAATTACATAACTTCCACGCTGTATATGTGATGGAACTTGTTCTATACTTCTCAAGCCAAAAGAAGTAGTGTATAATAATAAAGAAAGCGAGTGCATAGATTGGAGGCTGATTGATATGTTTAAATGGAAAGATTATGAAGAGAATACTGCACTATTCATTGATGGAATTGGTGAAAATGTAGCAATTTTAAGATATAAAGATTTTCAATTAACAGATGCAGCTACAGGATTAAAAGTGAAAATGAAATCGTCTAATATTGATGAAGCGAAAGTTGATGCCGAAAATTTCTTGAAAGAATTTTGGAACAGAGTGGAGAATAGTTACAAGAGAAACTTAGATGCATTAAATTAAAAGCCAAGTAAACCAAGTTTTCTTTTGGAAAGGAGTGATTTATATGGATAAAAATATCAATGCAATAGAAAAAATTATAACTGAATTGTGTTTAAGAGATTATAAGGCTGGCGTGAAAAAACTAACTAAGACACAGAAAAACAATATTCGTTTTGGAAAGAAAACATTATCAGATTACGGTGGATATACATTTTCAAAAGAAACAATGGAAGCAATGCGGATTAGAAATGATTATATTACGGATAAGATTACAGAAGAAGAATATAAAAGATGGTGCATGGAATATAACCTAAGAACAGTATAGGTAATGAAATCTAACTTTACTTCGATACAGAAAGGAGAATATGATGGTAAGATGTAATAATGTTGTTGAAACAGAAGAATATAAAAACTTAATAGAACATTTGAGAGAGTTAATGAATAATACGGATTCGTGTTCAAAAGAGTTGCAAGTAAAAGAGATTCTGGCTAAAGAAGTGTTTGATAAAATGCCCGACCAGGGAGCTGCGCAAGTATTAAGGAGTATATTATTTGCAGATAAAAATAATGTTATTGATTGGACACAGGCATTTTATTCTATACAGAAATATATGCCTGAATTGAAAATGTTCGATTAAAACTCAGGAGGAAATATTGTATGGAGAATATAAAATTTGTCTACACAGAAAATGGAAAAGAAAAATCTTCTTTAGATGAACACAGAAGAAGATGTGAAATTATGGAACATAATCAGAGATTACAGAAAGAATATCCAGTTTATATAAAGCAAAAAGATGAAGGCAAAGAAATTTAACTTTTGTCTTGTTTTTGGAGGTGATATAAAATGTTAGAATATATAGAATTTAAAGAAGATAGATTTAAAAAAGAAGAAGACTTTAATGTTATTGACTTTACAGAAAATACAATTATCTTGTGTAATAACTGCCAGCTAATGAATTCTTTGGCAAAAGAAATTATTAATACAGTAAATGGAAAAGCAGAATATAACGATTATTGGTGTGAAAGTGAAGACGTTGGTAAGGCTGAAATAGAATTACATTTTGGATTACAGTGTCTAATTGACATTAATGGACAGAAAATCACATTAAGTCTTGAACCGTCTATAATCTATAAGGCAAATAAACCAGAAGAAATTTGGTTGTTTGGTATTAATGGATATAACAAGGAAGTAATTTATCCAATGTTGATATTTAAAGGTAGTAATCAGATATGGGAAGCCGGTAAAGATGAAGTGTATAAGAATATTTGTAATGGTAGATTTGGTTGCTATGATGGTAATTTTTTAAATTTGAAGCTGGATATGAGAGAAAAAGTAAGAGAATATATTGGTGAGATTGATGCAGAAATTGATAGACTTAATGATTTATTAGAAAATACTGACAGTCCAAATGATTTACAGATTAAAGGTAGATTAAATGTAATAATCGAAGTAAAGAATGATTTACTTGGAAGATTGGAAGAGGTGATATAGATGATAAATATGGAAGATTTGTTATATAAAGGAAAAGTAAAAATTATAGGGACACCAAACAGGGAGCTTTCACCCATGAGCGAATATTCAAGTTTGATAGGTTTAGAAGGGAAAATTGTTAGAATTTCAGGTGGTAAAATAGGAGTATTAATTGATAATAAATTTAACTCAAACAGTAGATATGGTTGTTATTGGTTTGACTTAAATTCATTGTCAATGAATTGACTGATAGATGAACTTGTAGACACAAAAGAATCAAACAATAGAGGTTATTGCTGTCATTCTGATGAACGTAATAAATGCATTCATGATTGTGAAACTTGCAAAGAAGAATACTTTGAAAATATGAAAGAGAATTTGAGAGAAAAATATCTAGTTGTGTAGCCCAAAGAAAAATTGTTTTCTATTGAAAGCAAATTAAATATAGAAATAAATATTAGAAGCAGAAACACTGCTTCTTTTTGTTGCAAAAATAATTTGTTAGATTGGAGTGATTTATATGTTAGCTGTATGTGTGAATGAGAAAATTGGGGATAATGTGGTAACGTTTCCAGGAAATTTTACCAAAAAAGAAAAGGAAGAAGTAAAAACAAAAAACTCGACAAAAATGTGGTGTTTAAAAGATCGTGAAGAAATAATGCGAGTGTGCGAAACTTTTAAGCAGAAGGTTACGGAGGCACATACAGTTTCAAAACACAAAACAGCAATGAGAAATCTTACTATGTATGTGTGTGCAATCAATATCGGATTGCGTGGTGGAGATTTTTGCAATCTAAAATGGTCAGACATTTATGATAGCAACTGGAAATTCAAAGTTCATGCAGAATATATTCCAGAAAAGACAAAAAAATGTCACAAGCACATAGATTTGACGTGGAGCAGTGATTTTGAAAAAGTTTTGGAAAAATGGAGAAATATAGTTAAACCAGAAGACATTAACAGTTATATTTTTGTGAGTCAAAAAGGTGGGAAAATAACAGAGAAGGCGTGGTATAAAATAGTAGAAAATACACGTAAAGAAGCGGGTATTGAACAGAAAATTGGTACACATGGTCTAAGGAAGACGATGGCAAACCAATACATTAAAAACTCAGATGATAAAACACAGGCATTGTTGGAAGTGTCAACAATGTTTGGACATAGTGATCTAAGAATAACAGAAAGATATGCCTGTCTGGAGAATGAAAACATCAAGAAAACAAAGCAGAAGATGGCGTTTTTATATTAAAAAGACGATACTTATTTGGTATCGTCTTTTTTAATAGAAATTTTCAATTTTAAATAATTGCAAATTTTTAAAAGTGTTGATAATTGTGGGTTTTCTCGACTAAAAACATTGCTAAGAGCTTGCTGTGTCATATTTAGCTCATTAGCCATTTGCTTTTGAGGAATATCCTGCACTATCATCTCTCGCTTTATGTCAGCGAGAATTTCTTTTGGTGTTTGCATATATAGCACCTCCTAATATGTTTATTATACAACTTATATAAATAATAATCAACATATAAGTTTATTTTTGTTTAAATTTTTATAAACTCATGTATTGATTTATACACTAATAAATTGTATAATAAAGATGTTCAAAGGAAATGTAGAAAAGAAAGGAGGGCTAACTCAATGGAAATAAAACGTGGTGAAATATATTTTGCTGATGTAACAGAGTATAATTCTAAAGGCTCAGAACAGAGTGGTAGAAGACCAGTGCTAGTATTACAGAACGATATTGGTAATAAGTTTAGCCCTACCACAATTATCGCTATCATAACAACGAAATCTAAAAGAGAATTACCAACTCATGTAGAAATACATAAGGATAAACGTAATGGTCTGAAATACGATTCTGTTGTAGAATTAGAACAAATTAAAACAATTGATAAAGACAGAATTAGGTTTAAAATTGGTGAATTATCTAGCGAAGATAATGTAAAAGTTATGGAAGCAATGAAGATCAGTTTGGCAATGGTTTAAAGGAGAAAACAATTTATGAAGACAGAAACTTATGATTACACGAGTATAGACGAAGCTATTAAAAGGTTGCAAAAATTAAAAGCGGAAGGGAAAAATCCTAAAAATGTTCTTATTTTCACTGTAGATTTTGACAATAATACATCAACAAAAAAGATTGCTACTCCTGATGATGGGTGTCTGCTTGTAAGAAAATCTAAAACAATCATCATGAATGAAGATGCATACATTCCTCATATGCAGCTCTATAATATGGAACAAGATATAAAAAATATTATAAAGAAAGGAATCATGCATGATATTATCCTGTGATAAAATAAAATGACAAAAACATAGTGAACTACCTAAAGGCGGTTGTTTTTTGACATAGAAAAATTTTCATTTGACACGAACGCTTGTTCGATGTATAATAAGCATAATAAAAAGAGCCTAGCTTTTTCGATAATATGGTATTGGCAGTACCAAATCAAGCTAGACTCTATACATAAATTCGATGCGAAACACAATGAGACGCACCTTGTCTTTATAATACATATAGTTCAATAAAAAGTCAAGTGTGTTTCACGCAAAATTCATAAGTATAAAAATAAAACAGAGAATAATACTATATCAAACTATTTGTTTTGGAAAATAGTTTTGTTTTCTGTACAAAAAATTAAATAAGGAGTGATCAAAAATGTTTATTTTAACAGACGGTAAGTATTATGTGATGGAAAATCCAATGAAAATTGGTGATTACATAAAAACCACATCACCTGTACAAGCGAAGCAGTTTACATATAAACAAGCTAGGAATTTAGTTCAGAAGAGTAGGAAAAAGTATTCTTGGATTAAAAAATTTCAGCTTGTGGATGTGGATAGTGGTGAGAAATCAAGCAAATCCCTCAATTATAAGGGAAATGCGGATGTATATGTTCAGGAAAACATAAAATTTGATGATTCTATTTTGGATAAGATTATAAAAGAGTCAAATTCAATAATCGGATTAGCTGGATGGAATCTTCAACAGCTTAATACATATGAAAATCTATTAAATACTCAACTCAGTATGTGTGATAGTGCAGAGAGCGACATAAAACATGCTCTTGAAAAGTATAAAGAGGATAACAATGGAAAGAAGCCGCAAGCACATAAGGCAGCTAAGATTGGATATTTGTTAGATGATATTAGAGATCGACACAAGAGAATAAAACATTGTATTAGATGCGTGAAAGTTATGCAAGATGCTGTCGCATATCAATATAGCATTAGTAAGATAAAGTTTGAATTAAGCAAGGTCAACGAGGGAGAATATAAGGGTAGAACCGAATACTGGAAGATGGCTTTGGAGATATTAGAGGATTGAGGTGTATAAAAAGTGACAATTGCAGAGGAAATGAAAACATATTGTGACAACAATATGAAAGAATTGAAAAAAATATGTTATCCAATGTTGGTTAAAATAGGTGGAATATCAAATAAGGACTATGACGATTTTTATTCCATTGCGTTAGAGGTATTGCTAAATAGTGCGACAAAGTATGATTCCGCAAAAAGCAAATTTAAAACATTTTTAATTGGAAACATAGAAAGAAAATTTAAAACAGAAATTAGAGACAGAAATAGGGAAAAGAGAATTATACATAATAACACTATTTCAATTGATGTACCAGTAAATGATGATTCAATGAATATTATTGAAACGATTTCTGACAATATAACAATTGAAACACTATTGTTTTCAGAAGGAAGTGAAAAATATAGTGATAAGATGGAAAGCTATCTAAACAGGTTGTCTCCTTTGCAAAAGAAAGTATTGCATTTACTTAGCATTGGTTTTATAAAAGGAGAAATATTAGAAGAATTACATATTAGTAGTAAAGAATATCAAGATTGCTATGAAGCAATTCATTCATATAGAAATACGTCAATTTTAATGTAGTTTGCAGGGGAGGATAAACAATGGCTAGACCACGAAAACAAGTGTATACAATGAAACAATATTTAGAAGATGTAAATGAAGGATATATTAGCAATGACGCAGACACACAAAGAAATCCAGCGTGGAAAGCCATTGTGGACGGCTTGTCAGTAACTATACTTACGGATGATTACATTCCTTCTATTATTCTAGCAGAAGAAGATAGCGGACAGATTAAAATTGTTGATGGTGGAAGTAGAACGGCTGCTTTTCAGATGATTAGATATGGAAATTATAAGATAAAATCATCAGTGGAAAATCCAATTATCGAATATAAGAAAATGGTAAAAGATGATAATGGGAAAATTAAATGGGAAGACGCTGAGTTTGATGTGCGAAATAAAACATATGAACAATTTCCAAAAGAGCTTCAGAAGAAATTTGACGCATATCAAGTTGACACAGTTGTTCATGAACATTGTAATAAAGATAAAATTTCAATGTACATGAAGAGGTACAACGAAAGAAAAAATTTCTCAACAAGTCAAAAGCAATTTTTGTATTTAGCTAACTTTGCAGAGCGTATTAGAGAAATTGCAAGGAAAGGTTTTTTTGTCAATTGCTGTGTTGTAAAGGAAACGGAAAAGGATAATGGGGTTCTTGAACGTATTATTAGTGAATCTGCAATGACAATGTTTCATTTTGATAAGTGGAACAAGAATGGAAAGAAGTTGACAATGTATCTAAATGATAATGCAACAGATGAAGAATTCAACAAATTGGATAAATGTATATCCCGTTTGGAGAATATAGTAAATGACAAAACAAAAGAATTATTTACTACAAAAGATTCGTTTATCTGGATTACATTGTTTAATAAGTTTTCAAAAACAGGATTAGATGATAAAAAGTTTGGTGAATTTCTTATTGAATTTGTAAATGGCTTGAGGAATAAGACAGTTGACGGAAAGTTATTTGATACAGTTGATAATAACGGAAGCACAAAAGATAAATCCGTAATTGCTGATAAATTACATATTTTAGAGGAACTTATGAATGAATTTTTACATATTGATACAACAGAAACAAACAGTAAAGAGAATAACAATACAGAAGAAACTATCCTTTCATTTGTTCAGGAAAATGCAAATCCTGACGCTACAGAAGAGGATATTGAGTTTTATAGAGATATGGTTGAAGATTGTGTAAGGTTGGACGAGCCTGTATATCAGCAGTGTAAAACAGCGTTAGTTGCGCTTATGGCTTATGCTTGTAAAAATGAAAAAGATATGGATTTTGAACGATGGATTCAAAAGTATCAGAAAAATAGCTCTGGTTTTAGCAATGATCAAAAAAGGAATTATACATATATGAGAAACAGTTTTGATAGCTTTTTGAAACGGGGGTTGAGTTGCGAGGTGAGAAACAGATGATTTTATTATTAGGGAAAAATAATTTGGTTGAAAAATATGCAAAAGAGATACTAAATGCAGACATAGATAATGATATGGTTTATTATCCTGACGAAAAAACGCATTATAGTGAGTTACCACAGTGGGTAGAAATTGCAAGAAAAGAACAACCTTGTATTGTAACAACACAAAATATTGAAATGATTGATATTTTCCTTTATTCAGATTTAGATTTTAAAATTATTACAGTCTATAATGTTGATGGAGAACTTTTATCAAGAACTCTTACGAAAGAAAAAGCTGTATGTTTGAAAGAAAAGATGGGATTAGAATTGAGATGAAAATTCTTTTCTTTGGATTGTGAGGTGAGAAAATGCAAATAAATATTAGTTATACATTATATACAGACGGTGATTACAGTTTAAGGAATGTCGAAGATTTTGGCTGTACTAATAGGGACGTAGTAGTTGAAGATTTTGAATATTATGATTATGTTGGTTCTATGGAATTTAAATATGAAGAGGAGTGGCGTTGTAAAAGCGAAGCAAAAGATTTTCTTTGGAAATTTTTATGTGATGGAATTCATATATCTTATACACATCCTTGGCTGCTTAAAGATTTTTATGACATTATGGAATCTTTAGAGAATGTTATTAATGAATATCAAGAAGGAACATCTGTAGCCAAAAGGAATATAACAGGTAATTATGAGGGAACGGAAATAAAAATAGAAATATTGAAGTAAAGTTCTTTGGATTGTGAGGTGAAAATATGTTAAATAGCGATTTTAAAGGTCGTAAATGTTTAGGGTGTGGTAAGTGTAAACATGCGGATCACGATAAAATGAAATGCTATCCTGAATCGGAAGATTGTAAGAGTGAATACGATTTAACGGAGGAAGACTTTCACAAAGATGCAAGATGTGATTTCTTCCATCATAAGTAAAAGACAAATAAAGTTCGATTTCTTTGGAAGAAAGGTGAAAATAAATGGCATGTGATTATTGTGCGTACCGTTATTCTTATGATTGTGATGATGGTTGGAATCGCCATAAAAATTGTAAAAGTTTTAAGTTAGATTGGGATAGTTTATCTGAGAAAGATAAGAAAACCATTCAGAAGATTTTGGATAGAAGAGAGGTAAAATAATGGAAAATATAAGAAGATGGTTTGAGAATGACAAAATAAACAATGGTCAGGATTACGAGATTCATGAATATGAAGGTCACTTAGAAGCAAGAACAGATACAGTTATTTTTATGATAGTAGAGCCTCATAGCGGAACAAAAAATAGATGGATGCTTAGAGTTTCAACGGAAAGTGCTTTTGATAGATGGGCTAATTCCACAGCCATTGAAGAGTTTTTCGATAGTGACATTGAATTATGTAATTATTTATACGAACATCAATTAGATATTTATAAGGATTTAGTTGAATATTTATCAAGAGAATATGATGATGTAGCAGAAGTTTACTAAGAAAACTTCGTTTCATTGGGAATTTAGAAAGGAGATAGTATGTTAGTAAATCAAAATAATGATAATAATCATGTAAAATTTATTTCATATGATGGGAAGCACCCATGTTTGTGTATGGGAACGCTTATTCTTGAAATTAACGGAACTAAGCATAGTTTTGGAAATAAAGGGAAATTTCCTGAATTTTGGTCAAGTGGTGGCACTTGTGGATTTACAGGTGATTGGGAAGCCAATGTAACAGATGGTGAATGGATTATCAATGTAGATGAGATCCCAGAACAGTTTAGACAATATACAAATGAAATTGACGAAGTATTTAATGACAATGTTACATACGGATGCTGCGGTGGATGTATTTAAAGCACAAGAACCGCACATTTCTTGTGGAATTTTGGAGGTGAAGTTTTTGAAAATCGTACAGAATAAATCGCATTACGATTTTAAAATAAAAATCGGAAATAACTATGTAACTGTTGCAACACTTCATCCTTGGTTGTTCAGTAAGCATAATCATAAATACAGTTTGTATTTTTATTATTATGGAGCTGAATATGAGGAAGGAACATATGCTTGCTGTCATAGAAATGGGAATGAAAAGATGATGGTATACGAACAAGAAGATGAACTTCATAAAGAATTCCTTGAAAGAGTGAGAAGAATAGTTTCAAAGAAACTGTATGTCATAGGAAGTTCGATCTTGGAAGAAATAAAGTATATTGAAGATTAGGAGAATAAATTAACAGGAGGTGCAAATAAATGCAGAATATTAGTATTAAAGGAGTTTGCGATTGTGTAGACTTAGACAGAAATATCAAATTAACAAATGGTGCAATTGTAATACAGAAAGAAAATGACAATGTAATAGGTGTTTATTTAGTGATTTCGTTCAGAGACAATAAAAACAAATATGGTGGCGACAGTACATCAACATATTGCAGTTTAATAAATCTTGACAATGGACAATTGGCTTTTGAAGAAAGATGTAGTCGTGCCACAACAGAGAGACGTGTTCTTAGGCATCTAACAAGAGCAGGTTTTAGTTATCCTTATGATCCAAATTCTCATGAGCAGGACAGTAAGTTTTATAATATGAGAGTTCAGGTTTATAACAATGGAAATTACAAAATGAATCTTGAACTTGGTGATGAATACATAATGTATGGTAGATAGGAGATTAAATCGTATGAAGAAGAAAATTTTAGCAGTTGTATTAGGATTAACATTGTGTTTTGGAATGACTGGATGTACTAGTGAAGGTGCTAAAAATTATGACAATCATTCAAAACTCATTTCAATAGAAGGTGAAAATGATTTGTATTATTATTCTACTACGCATATCGTTTATATAACATTTAATGAATATTCAGGAAATTGTGGTTATGGTTATATGTCACCATATTATTCAGAAAATGGTAAGTTATGCACTTATGATACTAATACAAAACAGATAGTTGAAATTGGAAAATAATATGATAGACAACAAAATACGTCAGCAATATAGACAAGCTGTTGATGATTTAAAAATAGCATTTAAGAAAACTTATTTGTATAGATTGTGCGAAGAAATCGTGAAGAGATTGAGTAAGATTTTGAGATAGTAAGGAGATTAATATATGATATATAAATATTGCAAAATGACAATGCCAAGAATGAATTTATTTCAGAGCAATGCATTTAGGTTAAAAAATGGTGCAATTTACAAATCTATTAAATTAGCATATGTTTCAAAAGATGGTCTTGTAGAAAAAGAAATTACTAACTATGAGTATGATACGGAATCAAGAATTGTATATCTTCCAGATTATGAGAAAGAAAATGTATCTGTTAATAGAAGAGTTCTTGTTAAATATGAAGTAGAAGCAGATTGTGTAAGATGTTCAGAGAGTTTTACAGATGGTAATTTTGTGTCATTTCAGATTACTAAAGATAGAACACAGTAAACCGAAGTTTCTTTGGAAGTTAGGAGGTGGCAGATGAGAAAAAATTATGAATTAGAACTATATAAATTACTAATCAATCCAGAAGAAGACGACATTGACATCTCATACGTAGATGAATTTGGATGGGTTAGTAATACAGAGTTTTATGTTTGGATTAGTCTTAATTGGTTTAATGAATTTGTCAAACGATTGAGTGATATTTTTGGCTATTCGCTTTTTGATGAAGGTGGAATTGAAGCAAGAATTTGCAGTGATTTTGTATGTATCGACTTAGAAGAAGTTATTTCTGGATATGGTGTTGATCTTGAAGAAGTATTTCCAAGAAGTAAGTATACACATTAAGAGAATAATACATTGAAAGGAGCATGAGATTTGCTGCAGCATTAAATCTGGATTTGCTCTGAGTAAGAAATGGAAGAAAATTATAAAATGTTACAAGGTGATTGTCTTGAACTTATGAAAAATATTCCAGACAAATCAGTAGACATGATACTGTGTGATTTACCTTATGGTACAACACAATGCAAGTGGGATAGCATTATTCCTTTTGATAAATTGTGGGAAGCGTATAAAAGAATTATAAAAGATAATGGATGTATAGCTTTGTTTAGTAGCCAACCATTTACAAGTTCATTAGTAATGAGTAATCCTAAAATGTATAAGTATGAGTGGATATGGCAGAAAACTCATCCAAAAGGACATTTAAATGCGAAAAAGATGCCAATGAGAGCACATGAGAATATTGAAATTTTTTATAAAAAACCACCCCTATATAATCCACAAATGACACATGGACATAAGAGGAAAGTTGCAAAAACCAATTATATAAGAGAATCTGATGGTAATAGTTGTTACGGAAGAGAAGTAAGGAATACATCTTATGATAGTACAGATAGGTATCCGTTAGACGTGCAGGTATTTGGCAATGCTGATCAATCAAAAAAATTACATCCAACTGAAAAACCAGTGGAATTATGTGAATATTTGATTAAAACATATACAAATGAAAATGATATAGTTCTTGATAATTGTATGGGTAGTGGAACTACAGGTGTAGCATGTATGAATCTTAACCGTAAATTTATTGGAATTGAATTAGATGAAAAATATTTTGATATTGCCTGTAAGAGAGTGAGAGAATACATAAATGAGTAGATGTGGTAACAATGACTGCCAATATCGTAAATATTGCGAAGGCGGTTTGATGTGGTATGATGACGATATTACAGAATGTCGTGATTGGATTAAACCAAAACCAGTTAAGATGAAAAGCATTAAAATAGCGGAGACTGATTATGATAAGGCGGTTAAGGTATTAAAAAGAAATAAGATAGAGTTCAAATGATACATTGAAAGAAATCTTTCGTTTGGGAATTAGAATAGCATAGCAAGGAGGCGAATAAATGGCTGATAAATTAATCAATAAGCAGTTGGTAGACATTGACGAATTATTACAGTTTCTATCAGATAGTGGATTTGATATTGATGATGGAGTTTGGAATAAACACGAAATGTCATTAAGAGAAGTGTTTGATGAATACAAGAAGAATACTATTCCAGATGTAGAAATTGGACAGACTGTATGGGTTATTAGCAGAGATTATCACGACATATATTCAATCAAAGAATGTCATGTACATAAGAAACAGATTAGAGCAAGATATACGTTTTCTGTAAGAGGTAGGTATTATTATTGCGGAACTTTCACGAAAAATAGTATTGGTAAGACTGTATTCTTTTCAAAGGAAACTGCTATTGAGTCTCTAAAGGGTAAAGAATATAAGTTAGAAGAGTGGACTTGAAACTCGCATTTCTTGTTTTCTGGAAAGGAGAATAACCATATGGAAGATTCAGTAAGATTTATGCTGTTTTATGCTTCAATGCTATTATCTTGTAAAGATGAAGAATTAGTTGATTTCATTGATAATACAGCAAGTGTTAATTATATAGGTGGGATTCCTATTGATTTGCATGAATGCTCTATTGAAGAATTAAGAGGTATTAGAGAAGGATTTGTAAAACAAGTTCTGAATCAAGCAAAAGATGAACTGGATAAATTAACAACAGTGCAGCCATTAAGATATAAGCCTGAATGTGATAGACAAATTGATATATGGAATGAATTTCACAGATTAAATGGAATAGTAAGAATGAAAGATACTGTTGTTAGATTGGTTAAAGAAGGAGAATAATTATATGAGCAAGAAAGAAGAATGGATGGTTCATATTTGGGGTGGTGCATGGAATCACGATGCTAATCCATCCATCGAGAAAGATTTAGGTATAAAAGAGGGCTATTACTATTTTAATACTGAAGAAGAAAAGAACAAGTTTATTCAGTTAATCAGACAGGATAAATATGAGAAACAAGGACTGGCAACTGATTGTAAACATGGAATTATGACTCATAAGAGGACAATTTTTGTTGCCACTCTTAAATACAGGGACAAAACATTTGTCATTCATTATGACTTAGGATATGAATATCCAGAAGATAGTGCAATTTTTTATTTCACAGAAGGTAGTTTTTGTTGTGATTGTAATAGAAGCCTTGCTATTAGATGGGAATATGGAGAAGATGTTATTCCTGAATTACCTTGTGGAGATGAGATTAAAATGACAGATTATCATATCGAGTATCAAGATTAAATAATAAAAAGCAAGGTCTTAAAAATAATGGCTTTTGAAAATGAATTTTGACTTGAAATTTTGGTTTCTTTGCTTGTCACGAAACTAAGTAACAATGTAGATATAATTTTATAAGAAAGGAAAATATAGTCTCATGAGTTAAAGGTGCGCACCACTATCGGTAAGAGACTATTAAAGTATTAGAGTTATTTGCTGGTACACGTTCAATTGGCAAGGCTTTTGAAGCAAGAGGTCATGAAGTGTACAGCGTAGAATGGAATAAAGATTTTGAAAACATTGATTTATATGCAGATATTAGTCAAGTAACTGCACAAGATATCTTAGAAAAGTTTGGTCATCCCGATGTTATCTGGGCATCGCCTGACTGTACAACGTTCAGTATTGCTGCAATAAGTCATCATAGAAGAAAGAATCCTGAGACTGGTAATCTTGATCCAATCAGTGATTATGCAAAATTCTGTGATGCAACTGATCAGCATGTCGTTTCTTTAATCAAAGAATTAAACCCAACTTATTATTTTATTGAAAATCCTCGTGGTGGTATGAGAAAGATGATTTGGATGCAAGACCTTCCACGATATACGGTTACATATTGTAAATACGGTGATACTCGGATGAAGCCTACAGATATTTGGACTAACCATCCGAAACCAAAATTTCTGCCTATGTGTAAGAATGGAGATCCGTGTCATGTATCAGCTCCAAGAGGTAGTAGGACAGGCACACAGGGATTAAAAGGTGCAAAAGAGAGAAGTGTAATACCACAGAAATTGTGTGAACACATTGTAGATATTTGTGAAGAAGGACTTGCTGAAAATAATTTACATGACAAGTGTAAGTCGTGCGATAACAAGTGGTCTTCATTTGAATGTGATATGTGTGAAAATTTTGACATGTATGAGAACAAAAAAGAGAATAATGAGGTGTAACTGAAAATTTGTAAAATTTCAATCTCTGAAATGCCCTAAAATCAAGGCTTTCAGAGGTTGAAAAAGCCAAGGAAAACCACGTTTCTTGTGGCTGTGAAAGTAGGTGAGAAAAATATATTGGGATTTAGAAAATGGTGTCAAAAAATTAAACAGTGACTATGAGGATATTTATTTTTTACTTCATGTTTTATACAACGCAAAGACTGAGTTGTATGACAGAACTCTTACTGATATGAGAAGTAGATATGATCCGACTGAGGCTTATATAAATTCTTATAACAAAAAATGGTCAGACTGGTACGCAATTAACCTTTATAAGAAATGTCGCAAATGTATAGAATTGGCTACACTCAAACCATTTAATAATCAAAAATGGATAAATTATAAGTGGAGATACAAGGTTTCTGCACAGGGTTGGATAAATTTATATCAACAGCTACTGCAAGATAATAAATATGCAGATTGGATAATTAAAGAAACATGTATCATTAAGGATGAAGAATTAGTTATAGAGTATCATGGAGCAGATAGGAGAATAAAATTATGAGCAAGGTTGTAGATATGAGTAATTTTGATCCATTATTTGATAATTTGGAAAAGTATGTGAATAAACAAGGGTGTACTCTCGGTAAAGACGCTGAGAGATTACAAGAGTTATTACATTCAATTCAGTATTGTTATATACATGGAGTATTAACAGATAGTCAAAATGAATCGGCTTGTAAGAAATTTAGAAAACAATTTCAGAAAGCTTTATATGAGAAATAAGAAAGAAGCATTTCTTTTGGAAAGGAGAACAGTAAATGGAAACATTTTCAATAGTAGATAAGATAAATGTAAATAAATTAAATACGAAAATTGCAGAGTTCGTATATAGAGAAGGACATAAACCATACATATTTGCAAGCAAAGAGACGATTGATGCGTTAATTAAGCTAATTGACCAAGCTGAAATGTTTACAAATTCTTGGAAAATCGGACTTGTAAGCTCATATGAGAGTTGTCTCATTGGTATGTATTGTGGAAATAAAATGTTTAGAGACGACACATTAAAATTCGGTGAGATTGAATTGAGATAAGAAAATATATACATAGAAAATAGAAAGAGAGGTACTGAAAATGTATTGTGCTTATATCACAACATTAAAAGGATTAAGAAAACATAGCAATGCTGATAGATTACAGTGTGTAGAGGTATTTGGACAGAATGTAATTGTAGATTTGAGTTATCAGGATGGACAGAAAGTAGTCTTCTTTCCATCTGATGGTCAGTTATCACTTGAGTATGCAACAGATAACAACCTTGTAAGGAAGAAAGACGAAAACGGAAACAACATTGGTGGTTATATGGATGCTGAGAAGAGAAATGTAACCGCTATTAGACTTAGAGGTGAGAAGTCAGAAGGACTTGTATTACCTGTTGAGACGCTTTCTAAGTATACAGATATTTCAAAATTAAAAGATGGCGATCAGATTACAGTTCTTGGTGGTCATGAGATTTGTCAAAAATATATTCCAAGGGGAAAGAATTGTTCAAGAGGTAATGGAAATAGTTCAAATAAGAAGAACATGTTTCAGAAAGAAACAGTATCATATCCATTTTTTGAGGAGCATAAAGACACAGCACAGCTTGCATATAATATGTCGGCATTTAAGCCAGGTGACACGATTTATATTACTCGTAAGCTCCACGGAACATCAGCTCGTACTATGAAGACTGTTAAGGTTACAAAGAAGAATAGTAAGCTGAGAAAGTTTTTACATATGCAACCAAAGGTTACAAGAGAAGTTTCTGTTGTATCTGGTAGTAGAAGAGTTGTATTAAAGGATATGACAAAGAATGATGGATATTATTCTGATAATGGATTTAGAAAGAAGTACCACGATTTATTAAAAGACAAGCTTCCTGAAGGTGCTGAAATTTTCTATGAAATTGTCGGATATGTAAATGAAACAACACCAATTATGGGTTCAGTATCTAATAAGGGAGTTAAGGAAAAAGAATTTACAAAGAAGTTTGGCGACACTACGACATTCTCATATGGCTGTGAACCAGGTGAAAATGAGATGTATGTATATCGAATGACAATGACAACAGCAGATGGAACAGTTGTTGAAGTGCCTTGGGAGACTGTAGAGGTATGGTGTGACAAGTTAGGTGTTAAACATGTACCTGATTTAGAGAAGTTTATTTTTACTACACCAGAAGATTTGAAAGAAAGAGTAAATAAATATCTTGATGGTATGCCAGCAGATGAGGTTGGTAAAACACATGTTGCCGAAGGTGTAGTTGTTCGTATTGATAATAGATCAACATTTACAGCGTTTAAGGATAAAGTGTTTGAATTTAAGGTAATTGAGGGGATTGCCAAAGATACTTCTGACACACCTGATATGGAAGAAGCAGAAGAGTTGTTTGAGGAGACATTAAATGAATAAACCAACACTGACAATACTCGTTGGTTTGAGTGGCAGTGGCAAATCAACCATTGCTACTCAAATTGCCAACGAAAATCCAAATACAATAATTGTATCATCGGATGCAATTCGTGAAGAATTGACTGGTAATTACGAAGACCAAGAACACAATGAAGAAGTGTTTAAAATTTTTCACAATAGAATCCGCAAGAATTTGGAGAACAAAAAGAATGTAATTGCTGATGCAACTAATCTGACTATGAAATCTCGTAGAGCAATTATAATGAAGGTAAATGGTTTAAATGTTAGAAAAGTATGTGTAATTATTCCAAAGCCATTTGAACAATGCAAAAAAGATAATCTATATAGAGAGCATCCTGTACCTGATTTTGTATTAGATAAGCAGATTAGAAAATTTCAGATTCCATTCTATGAGGAAGGATTCGATGAGATTCAGATAAATGTATTTCATAAAGAGAATCGTTTAACTCTTGGAGAAATGTTTTCTATGATGGAAGGGTTTGATCAGAAAAACCCTCATCATACTATGGATTTATATAACCACTCATTTCATGCATATGAGTTATTTAGTAGTAAATGCTATCCAGAAAAATATAATATAGCTGCATTATTACACGATTTTGGAAAAATGTATTGTCAAACATTTGATGAGAATGGCATAGCTCATTACTATGAACATCATGCAATCGGTTCTTATCTAATTTTAGAAAACCTATCAGGTATATTTTACGAAAATATTGGTGACATATGTTTTCTTATCAACTATCATATGATGCCTTTTGGTTGGAAAACAGATAAAGCAAAGCAGCGTTGGAAAGAAAGATTTGGAGAATACAAATATAAGATGCTTTTAGATTTTAACGAATGTGATAGAGCGAGGTGAGATTATGAATTATTTTATATCAGATTTACATTTTGGACACAAAAATTGCTTGGCTTTTGATAATAGACCTTTTAAATCAATTGAAGAGAATGACGAAACGATTATTAAAAATTGGAATAACACAGTTGGAATTGATGATGATGTGTACTTACTTGGAGATATTTCGTGGTACAACACAACAAAAACTATTGAAATTTTTAACAATTTGAATGGGAATATACATCTAATCAAGGGCAATCATGATGGTAAGTTGCTAAAAAACAGAGAATTGCAGAGTAGATTCTGCGAAATCACCGATTACAAGGAGCTTGATATTGGTAATGGTAAGATTGTAGTTCTATGCCATTATCCAATTCCATGCTTCAAGAATCATTATTACGGAAGTTACCATCTTTTCGGTCACGTACATACTGGATTTGAGGATAATATGATGGAGCAAGTCAAGTATCAGATGACAGCTTTATATGATAAGCCATACAATATGTGGAATGTCGGATGTATGAAAAGTTATATGAACTATACACCAAGAATGTTAGAAGAAATCATTAAGAGTGGAGAATAAAGAAATGAAGATAGAATTAATCAAATTAAAATTCAATGACACTCATTCATACAAGTATAAACCATTTACATATTGTTGTGATGAAATTCATCAAAACGATTGCATTATATTTACAAACGAAGACTTATCTCCATTAAAGCACATAGATGATGGTAATTTTATTCCTCAGTTCTGTACTTCACATACAGAAGTCATTACATCTTATGAAGACGAATGGGAGCAGACAGACAATTATCCAATCCAGTTTTGTCCTCACTGTGGAGAGAAAATTGAGGTTGAAGTAGTAGACGAGATTGATATATCTGAAAAGTATGATGAATTATCTAAGCAGCGTGAGGAATTGTGGAAGAAGTGTCAGAGAACAGATAGCAAGAAGAAAGAAGCTGAATCAAGAGAACAGGTTAGAAAGCTGGATGACCAGATAAACGATTTCTATTGGTTGGATGAGTGGAAAGGAGAATATTAAAATGAATAGATTATTATTTGAGAAAGACGTAATCAAAGCAGTTGATAAACACACGAATGACGATAGTCAGTTAGATGATGATATTAGCTGTATTCTTGAAGAATTAAAATCACCAATTTTTGTCGGTTCAAAAGAAGCAATGAATAATAAAATAGAGAATAAACCAGTACAGAAACAGAAACGAGTTGAACTATTCGAGAATGAAGATGTTGTTTTAGAGCAGCGTGGTAACAGATATTATTTATCCCTCTATGATAAGGAAGGAAAATTTCAGAGAGAAGTAACTATTGATGTCAAGGACGATTACAAGATTGGACTTGGGAATTGTAAGTAAAGGAGATTACTATGGCAGTATTTAAAAATTTTAAAGATGATGAGTTAATCGTAAGCTGTAAATGTGGATGTGATGAAGGTATCCACTTTAAGATTCATGATTGTGAAGATGGAGATTATGCTTTCTTAACATATACAAATGGTAATTTTTATACTCAGCAAAGACCGTTTTTTGAAAAGTTGAAGAAAATTTGGGCGATTATCTGGAATAAAGATTTCTATTATTCTGATATTGTGTTGACAAAGGATGATTTCAAAGAGTTTAAGGAATGGGTTAATAGAAAGTAGGTTTTATATGAGAGATGAAGAAACAAGACTGTTATTTCAGGCATTGAGTCAGATTTTAGCCAATCAGGATGAAATTAAGAAACACTTGGGACTTAATAAACTTGATTCAGAATATGGTTGGAATGACGAAGATACGATAAAATTGTCAAGAAAGTGTTCAGAAACAGCGGATGATTTTGAACATAATGATAATGATTCTAGTAACTATTGGTAAGTAAATTCAGGTTTCTTTTGGTCACAAAGAGAGAATATTAAAGCAAGGAGGTAAGAAAAATTGAAGAGACAGATTCGTAGAGGTGTTTTCGAGACAAATTCAAGTAGTCAGCATTCACTTTGCATTATGAAAAATAACGAGCATTATACACCAGATGAGATTGCAAGGGACTTTTATTTGTGGGATGACAAAGAAACTGGCGAGAAAGATTGCGAATGGCATATTTGGGATTATGATATGGAGTTTGGCAGAAGTCCATTTAGAGCTTTGGGTAATTTCCATGATAAATGGTTGTATGCTTGTGCTTCATTAGTGTGTGAGTATAATGACGAGAATTATAAGAAGCTTGAAGCACTTGCATTAAAATATGTTCCTGGTCTTAAAAAGATTGTTGTTCCTATGATTTCAGATTCAGTCGCTGATAAAAATCATCCAGAGAATAAAGATAGTGATTATGCAGAGAAATATGGTAAGACAGAGGACGAGTTTAACGAATGGCTTGAACAGAAAGAAAAGGATTGGGGAATTGATACAATCGAATATTGGGAAACTGACAATGGATATTTTCATTTTGAGAAGCCATGTACAGGATATGTTGATGTAGATATACTTAGTGGTTTCCTTAAAAAAGAGAATATATCATTAGAGGAATATCTGACAAATAAGAAGTATGTTGTTATTCAGGATGGTGATGAATATTGTTATTGGTCAGATATGAAGAAAGCTGGTTTAGTAAATATGGATGCAATTGACCATGAGTATCCAAGAGCATATGGAACGGAGGATTAAAATTTATGAAGAGACAAATTAGACGAGGGGTGTTTGAATCCAATAGCAGTTCTGTACACAGCCTAACAATGTGTATGGAATCAGATTATGACAGATGGGAGAAAGATAATTTATATCTTTTTACTGGTTCAGGTTGGTGTTATCCAGATGACAATAAACCCGAAAAGAATCATTTCTATACTAGAGAAGAAGCAATCGCCTTTGAGAAAACTGATAAGTATGTTAGAGAAGATGTTGATTGGTCAAATGAAGAAGAAGTAAACGAAATTCTTCATGAAAACGAATTCTATGATTATGAATATTTCTGGAATGAATATTGCGAATATTATGAGACTTTTGAAGAAACAACAACCACACCAAATGGTGAACGAGTTGTGGCTTTTGGATATTACGGTCATGATTAAATAAAAATTAGGAGGATTTTAAGAATGGAATTATTAGGAAGATACAAGAATGGTAACTTTAAAACTACAATTTTGAGCGATGGAACAAAGATTAGAGAGACAGAAGATGATGAGTTTGTGCCGGCTTTTGCAGAAAATATGGATATAAAAATTTGCAATTACTGCGATATGGGATGTCCATTCTGTCATGAAGGTAGTACAACAGATGGAAAATTTGGAGATATTCTGAATGAGAAATTCATTAACACGCTTCATCCGTATCAGGAAGTTGCTCTTGGTGGTGGAGATGCTACAAGTCATCCTGATTTAATTCCGTTCTTACAGAAACTCAAAGATAGAAAAGTCATTGTAAACATGACAGTTAATCAGATTCATTTTGAAAGAAAACAGGAACTTATTAGAAAGCTTGTTGATGAAAAACTTATTTATGGTCTTGGTGTATCACTTGTAAATCCCACAGAAAAATTTATTGAACTTATTAAGCAATATCCAAATGCGGTTATTCATGTAATCAACGGGGTATTAAAATCATCGGATGTAGAAGCTTTAGAGAATAATAATCTGAAGATGTTGATTCTTGGTTATAAGCATTTAAGACGTGGTGATGATTTTTATTCAGAAGATCATAAAAATATTGTTGTAAAGCAAAATTGGTTATATGAAAATCTTGCAGATATTATTGAAAAGTTTAAGGTTGTTAGCTTTGACAATCTTGCAATCGACCAGTTAAATGTTAGGAGATTGATGTCTGATGATGAATGGAATGAGTTCTATATGGGCGATGACGGCACAATGACTTACTATATTGACATGGTTGAGCGTAAATTTGCAAAAGTTCAACAACAGCATTTGATAAGAGATATGACTTGTTGGATTCAGTTGATGATATGTTCCAGAAGATTTTATCTGAGTAACTTCACAGGAAAGCAACATATCATTGGATTTTGAGAGAATGATACATTGGAGGTGAAAAATATGATAAGTAATCCTAAACATGGATGGTGCGATTTTAATTTGAAATCATTTTACGGCTCACCAAGCTATTTAACAGATGTGCCAGTAGATTTATTAAATGCCTTTATTCAATATCATGCAACAGGTACAGGAATTGCATGGTTTGATGAAGAAGGTACTGAGTTTACTTTAGTTATTACCCCATATTCGTTGTTTATTATAGAAGAAAAAGATAAACCTGTATTACATAATTTCTCTGAAATAAAAATAAATAATTTGGAGAAAGAACTTATAGAAGACATTGAAAAAGATTTGATTGGTTGGTCAGAATTCATTATTAGCGATGACAGAGAAGAAGTAATTATGCATAGAAACGAGATAAGAAATAAAATTGCCATGTTGAAAGAATTAGGCAGATAAGAGGTGAAAATATGTATCAGAATTGTTGTAAGAAATAAGGTATAAGAATATGAAGGTTAATCGAGTTGAGCAACAGATTATAAGAAAAAATAATCCAATATATAATGTAGTTGATCAGTATTGTTTCTATTCCAAAAATGTATATAATCAAGCGAATTACATTATAAGACAGGAATTTATAAACAACAACAATAAACTCAGTGCTTATGACGTGCAGAAACTCATGCAGCCAATGGATTGTTATAAGGAATGTGGTTCACAATCAGCTCAGAAAACAATTCAGTTAGTAGATAAAATGTGGAAGTCTTATTTTAAGGCTATCAAAGATTGGAAGAAAAATCCTTCAAAATATTTGGGTATGCCAAAGCTTCCAAAATATCTTCCTAAAGATGGCAGACAGGTTTTCATGATAAAGAATATTCAATGTTCGTTAAATAATGGGCAATTCAGAATTGCATTTAAACCTTTTGGTGGTTATACAGTGAAGACTCATGCAGTTGGTAAATTAATGCAGTGTAGATTTGTTCCTAAAGCTGATTATTATGTGATGGAAATTGTATATGAAATTGAAGTTCCTGATGCAGTAGAAGAGAGAATAAGAATATGTAGCATTGATTTAGGAACAGAAAATCTTGTGACAATGGTTAATAATATTGGTTTGCAGCCAGTAATAATCAAAGGTGGTGCAATCAAATCTGTTAATCAATTCTATAACAAAAGAAAAGCTGAAATGCAATCTCAGTTAAAGAAAGAAACTGGTAGAGATTGGAGCAAAAATCTTCAGAAGCTTACAGATAAGAGATATGAGAAGATCAAATATCTTATGCATTGTACAAGTAAAAAGGTGGTGGATTATTGTGTAGAGAATGAAATTGATACATTGATTATTGGATTAAATAAGAAGTGGAAACAAGAAAACAAGAATAAGCAGAACTTCACATATATCCCATTTGATATGTTGATTAAGCAAATTCAGAGCAAGTGTGAAGAATATGGTATTGAAGTTGTTATGACAGAAGAAGCATATACAAGCGGAACATCATTTTTGGACAAAGAACAACCTGTAAAAAAGAGCTATAATAAAGAAAGAAGAGTATATAGAGGTTTGTTTGTTGCTAATAATGGAAGAATAATTAATGCTGATGTGAATGGTGCTTATCAGATTATGAAAAAGGTAGTTCCTGATGTCTTTGACGAGGGAATAGAGGGTGTTGGTTCTCACCCAGTTAGGTTAGAAATAGCGTAATAAATGGCTTAAAAAGCCAATGAATCCAATCTTTCATTGGGAACAGAAAAGAGGTGAAATAGTAAATTGAAAATATCAGAGTTGAAATCTGTCTGTAAATATGATGATAGTATTATGGAAGAATTTAAACAATGTCATCCAAAACAGATTATAAGTGAAGAAGTTCCTATTCCAATATGGAAGGTGAAATATAATTATAATACTAATCGTGGTAATCCTAAAACTGCTACAAAGTATTTATTTTTAGAAGAAAGTGCATGGGATATGGTTGATAATGAATTTATGAGCCATATAAAATCCATGAATGAAAAACACCCTGAACGAAAGTTGTCAAACGTAGAAATTCTTGATGCTGAGTTTATGGGTAGAGTATATATATCTCTTGAATAATTATATGTTTTTCAATCGTATCAAAATCCCTGTAAACAGGGTTGTATAGCGAGATGTCGTGTATTACCCACGAAACATAGTGACAATTTAATAATGGTTAAAACGTAAAATCTTTCACCTTGACCTAAGATAATTGGTTTCTAAGAAAAAGATAGACTCCTTTAACAGATTGGTAAAATCTAAAAGTTAAAGGAAAGATTACGGTTGAATCCAATATACAATGAGTATATAAAGTTTTTAAGAGATACGTCAGGTGAAAAGTTACCTGAGTTTCAAGAAGGTTATTTTTGGCTTGATAAACAAATCATAAAAGGATTTGATTTACAAGGTCGGGAACACAAATTTTATAGAGTGAAAGTTTCAGATAATTTAGAAACTGTAGAAGTAATAAAGCTAAAAAATTATGATAATATATCAGATGTGGATTTAGCAAGTTGGCAAGATTTAATCGAATTGCAGAAAGAACATCTAACGCAGCTTGAAGCCGATTCATTAGAACTAATCAAAGAAAAGACAGAGAAGTTTAATACATATACTTCAATAATTCCTGTTTCTATGGGTAAGGATTCAATGCTTACCTGTCATCTAGTCAGAAAATTATATCCAGAAACAAAAGCAATATTTAATAATACATCGCTTGACTGTGCTGATACATACAGAATGGTTAAGACTTTTCCTAATTGTGAGATTATGAATCCTAAGAAGGGATTTTACCAATATGTAGAATCAGATCACATGATTCCGTCACGTTTTGCAAGATTTTGCTGTAGAATTTTCAAGGTTGGTGTTATGGTATCACAACTTGACCACAACCATCCATATCTTATGTGGATGGGCATGAGAAATCAAGAGTCCAACACGAGAAGCGGATATGGTGATGAAATTATTAATCCTGAATGGGGTAAAACAAACTGGCAAGGTATCCTTCCTATTAGAAAGTGGTCAGAAATGGATGTATGGCTTTATACAATTTGGAAGAATGTGCCTATTTGCTCAAAATATAAAAAGGGATATGCTCGTCAAGGCTGTAATATTGCGTGCCCATTCTATACGAAGTCTACTTGGATTTTGGACAAGTATTGGTATCCACAGGCTTATGAGAGATGGAGAAACATTTTAAAAGAAGACTTCATTACGAATAAGAAATGGATAATCATGAACTGCACCATTGACGAATATCTCACACAGGCTTGGAATGGTGGAACATTCAGAAATGAGCCAACCGATGAAGTTATTCAGGAATTTGCTGAGTACAATGGATTGAATGTTGGTGACACAAAAGTAGCAAAACAATATTTTAATAAGTATTGTGATAAGTGTGAAAAGAGAATAAAAGATAAGACAACGCTGGCAATGAATATGAAATTCCACGGAAGAGAAGTGTCGAAGTTTCTGTGTAAGAAATGTTTCAAAAAATTATACGAGATGGATGATGATAAGTGGAATAAGTATGTGGAATCATTCAAAAGAGATGGTTGTGCGTTGTTCTAACAGAGAATAATATGATGTAACAATTTATCATATCTAAGCCATTCGGCTATGGGAATCCCAAAATAAGAGAATAAAAGTAAGAGGTGAGAATGTGATTCAAGTAATTGAGACAAATTTGAGTATTGATAAAGATGATGCCATAAGAGATCATCAGTCACGAATTGTTGAAGTTGAAGATTGGAATACATATTGCAAAGCATTTAAAGAATATAATGGCGAAGCCGTTTATTTCAGGTCAAAGACTATGCGTGGTTATAGTATTTTATCGAACTGCACAATGACAGATTTGATATATGATGACATTCATCTGTCTTGTATGATCTTACATCCATCAGGTTTTGTTACAAAGAAACTTGCATATAGAATTGTTTTATGATCTATGACTCATTCGAGTCACAATTTCCAATAAAAATGAAAATCGAATAGAGAATAAGTAAGAGGTGGATATGGATAATCGAATATATAACGCTTGCCGTTGTTTTATTAGTGGTATTGATTCAATAAGCAGTAATGCAAAAATTATTATTGATAACATTAAATCTTATAACAATGATACTGGTTCATCAGCAAAATTATTTATTCATTCAAAATGCTCCAATACGGAGAATATATTATCAGAAGATGAGGTGAATCTAGTGATTTCAATGATATTAAAAAAATATAAGAAAAGTATTGAGCAATATCAAAAGGAATTGAATGAATGTATTAACGAAGAAGTTTTGAAAATAACGGAAACATTAAAAGAGTTGGATGATAAGGGTAAAACAGAGAATAAGTAAGTGAAGTAGTTCAGTGTAAATCACTGTTTCATTCGGATTTCGAGGAGGTGAGAAATGGATACGCAGCTATGTAAAGCAAAATTACTAAATTCTAACACATGGATTACAGGATTTTATGCGAGTAAACAAGAGACTACATATTGTTTTAAAGAAGATTATGATAGAAATCCTGTTCAGATACATCATTATATCATCCGTGATGAGATGACAGATTGGGGATTACCAAATGTGTTTAGAGAATATGAAATAGATCCAAAGACATTGTGTAGATGTACAGGCAGCCATGATAAGAATGGTAAGTTAATCTTTGAAAACGACATTCTAAACGGAGAATTATATAATGTAGTCTCTTATGGAAATGGTGAGAATGAATTTCTTGGAATGAATGTTGGTTGGTATGTTCAGAGAAATAACTTTGAATCATGGTGTGAATTAAATGATTTGGAAATGTATGAAGTAACAGGAAATATCTTAGATAATATCTAATCAGTCTTGAACAAATCGTTCAAAATTTCCAAAAATAAAATGTCACGAAAATTATATAAAAATCGAGACAAAACAAGAGAATAAATAAATGCGGAAAACATTTGTATGGGTGGAAGAACAGCATACCCTTGGGTTGTATACTCAAAAATCACTGATTATACATAGATGTTTATATAAATTAACTTCTGTGTTCCAGTCGCAAGACTGTTCAAATATAGTTATCAAAAAATTTTATTATATATTATAAGGAGGACATTTTTTAAATGGCAACAAGATTTAACTTTACAGGAACGGTTATGTTTCCTAAGAAGGATGCAAAAAGACCATTTGTTAAGGAAATGGAAAAGAATGATCGTAAGATGTTAAGCATGAACTTTGGAATTAAGGAAAGCGATAATAATATGGCTTTTGTAGAAGCTTTCGATGGAGAGCAGGAAACTATTAAGTCCAAAAATGCTGATAATGAAAACATTGAAATTAAGTGGAAGGACAGATTTGATGATGAAGTTGTATCGTCTGTTGCTTCTTATCGAAAAACAGTAGTTGATCTTGGAGAGGAATTCGATGGAAGACATGAGTTTGTAACTTTGTACGATGCAATTGTGTATCTTCAGGAGAATTTGCCTAAGTACAATGGGAAAGTTACTGTTACAGGTCAGATGGTAAAAGAGCCTTACAATGGTAAGTATTACGATAAGTTTAAGATTCAGAGTGTTTATGCTGTAGCAGACGACAAGAAGAATCGTTTACTTATCACTGCTGATATTTACTATAACAAGGATTCTGTTGATAAGACCGATTGGAAGACAGAAAAGAAGATTATTGTCGATGGATATATTCAGCAGTATATCAACAAGGATGAGGGAAATAAGTTCATTCCACAGCAGTTTGTATTTAATGCGAGCAAATATGACGAGAACAATGAGAAACATAAGAAGCTGTTGGATTATAAGATGAAGTACATTGATATTTCAAAGAAAACTATGCAGCATCTTCTCTGGGAATGTGTAATGCTTAATGGCGCAGAAACAGTTGAATTTGATGAGTCTCAGCTTACTAAGGCACAGAAAGAGCAGATTGAACTCGGAATTAGAACTCTTAATGATTTCCGTCCTGCTGGTTCTATTTTTGGAGATAGAGTAACCGAATATAGACTTTTCGATCCAAAGCTTACAGGTGATTTTGCAGACGGTATTGTTGATGCTGAAATGTCTGCTTCTGAATTTGAGGACGAAATTTATGTAATGGCATCTGATGAAAAGATGGATGATGTTATGAAGAAGGCAGAAAAGAAGGACGAGCCGAAAGAAGAGAAGACAGAAACAACAACCGATTCTGAACCAGAAGTAGACGAGGACGATTTATTTTAATTAAACAGTAGGGGAGAAATCCCCTACTTAAACCACAGTGCGAATTTAAGGAGGAAATAATTTTATGTCAATGTTCAAGACAAACAAAGTAAAGTGCGATATTGGAAGTTATATTCATTATTGGAGAGGTATTAAGAAAGTAGGTAAGACAACATTATTTTATAACCTTGTAAAAGCCCAGTATGGAGATTTAAATAAGGGACTTTTAATTTCAATTGGTGATGAAATTGGATATCAGGCATTAGATGATTTAGTTTATGCTGAAGCACCTACATGGGCAGATTTAGTAGAAATTGTAGACGAGTTAGTAGAAAACAAGTCAGATAATGAGTTTGAAGTAGTCGGATTAGATACGGCAGATGAAATGATTAAGCTTGCAAAGGAAGAAGTTAAGAGATTACATAAGAAAGCAAAAGGTTCTGCTGCTGAATTTAATGCTTGTTTTGGTGGATATGGAGCACCTAGAGATAAGGTAAATGAACTTATTGATGATATTCTTGCAAAGATCAGAAAAGCAGGATACGGCATCGTTATCATTGGACATACCAAAATTAGAGATGTTAAGGAAAAGAATGGTGACGAGTATCAGCAGCTGACATCAAACCTTAGTGCAGATTATGATGGTATTTTTGCAAATAAAGCAGATATTGTTATGACTATTGCAGTCGAGAAGAATATTGATGAAAACAAACATGTTCAGGGTACTACAAGATATATGTGGTTTAGAACAGATGGCTTTGTGGATGCAGGTGGACGTTTTAGTGAAATGCCAGAGCGTGTAGAATATGGTGCGGAGAATTACATTGAAGCATTTGAAGAAGGTGTTAAGAAAGCTATCAATGGTAAGGTTTCCGATGCTGAGATTAAAAAGCGTAAGAATGCAGAAGTAAAGGCTCGCAAGGAAAAGGCTGAAGAATTTGCAGAAGAGGAAACAAAAAATAAGGTTGACATTTCTAAGAATGAAGAATTGATTGATACGATCAAGACTAAGTTCCCTGATGCGGATGACGATACGAAGGCTAAAGTTAAGGATATTATGGCAGAGTACAATATTCCAAACTTTAAAGATACATCGGTATCAACTAAGGGATTAGAAGCAATTGTTTCTATTCTGTAAAAATATAGGTGGGGAATTTCCCCACCGCCTGAAAAGGTGGTGTAAAGATTGGCACGAAAAGTTAAATGTCAAATAACTGGCGAGTATGGAACTTCTGATGTTTTTTATAAAGCTGATAATGGTAAATATTATAAATCAAAAGAGTTATATGATGTTTGGAATAAAGAAAATGAAGATAGAAAACATGTTATAGAACGTTTTGCAATCGAATTTCTTGATTATGTTTCTGGTCAAGTATTTCCGACAATTCTTACAAAGAAACTAAAAGAACTTGAATTTTATGGATATGATGTAATTAACAAAACAATTGATAAATCATATGATTCAATTCAATATGCACTCAGAACTAAAGATTTTAGGAACGATGTAGGTAAAATATCCTACATTTTTGCCATTATTAAAAACAATATTAACGATGTATATAAGCAAGTCGTAAAGGAAGAGAAAGAGCAGAAGAGAGAATATGATATTGATACAAGTGTAGATATTGACAATATTCAAACTACACATACAGAAAAAAACATAACAAAATGGTTGGAGGATGACGATTGGCTTTAAATGATTATCCAGAGAAACTAATAACAAAGAGAGATGCGATAGAATGTAATTTTATTTTTGCACTATACAAAGAACCATCACTTATTGATGATTATAAAAATGTGGTTAATGGAACAGATATTCTTACAGATGATGGAATGTTTTATTATGGATTAGCACAACAATTATACAAGGCTGGATATCAAGCTTTTGATAATATTTCATTGTACACATTTTTAGAAGATAAGAAGACCTTGAAGGAAGGATTTGAGGATCGTGGTGGTTATAAGTCTATCACTGAAATTACATCTCTTATAAATGTTGATAATATTAGTATTTATTATGACGAGTTAGTGAAAAATAATATGATGTTAAGACTGTATGATGCAGGATTTAATATTATGGACAAGTATGACAAAATCGTTCAAATGACATCAGAGGAATTGTATGATTATTATGATTTCCAGTTAAATAATATTTGCGTAGGAAAAATTGAAAAAGTTAAAGCTGAAAATTTATCCGAAGGTTATGAATCTTACATTAAAGAATGGGATAAAGGAAAGTCGGTTGGATATAAAATCGGCTATCCGCTTTTAAATTATAGATTAGCTGGTGTTCATAAGAAGAATCTATTATTACATCTTGCTCATATTGGCAACGGTAAAACAACGACAGCGATCCTTTTTTACATACTCCCAGTTCTTGAAAGTGGGGAAAATGTTTGTATCATCGGCAACGAACAGAGTGTAGATGAATTTAGACAAATGATCCTTGCAAGTGTACTGTTCAATAAAATTGAGTATTTTGGAATGAATCGTCAGAAGTTTATTCTTGGTCATTTTTCGGATGAAAACAAAGAAAATATTCAAAAAGCTGCACGATGGCTTGAGGATTGTAAGGGCAAACTTCAGTTTATTGAAATGAGCGATTATTCAATTGGCAATGTTAAGAAGATTATCAAAAAATACAGCAAGCTTGGAACAGGTATGTTTGTATTTGATACATTAAAACCTGAGCAAGAAAACTCTGATAAAGCATGGGCTGATTTTAGTGAAGTTGCAAAAGAATTGTTTTTGCTTGCTAAAAAAGAAGATGTGGCTATTGTCGCAACGGCACAGTTATCATCGGAATCAATGGCGAGAAGATATCTTGATTTAGGATGCACAGGCAAGTCAAGAGCAATTGCAGAAACAGCATCACAAGTAGTAATGTTTAGAAGCTTAACAAAAGAAGAAAAAAATAAGTTAAAACCATATCAGTTCCAAAAGAATGAGGATGGTAGATATAGTAAGATAAGAAAAACATTTGATCTTGATGAAGACAAGGATTATATTGTTTTGTTTACACCTAAAAATCGTTTTGGCGAAACTCAACCTCAATTAATTTATGAGAGAAATATGAGTTTTAATACATTGAAAGAGATAGGATATATCGAAATGCAATATGACGGTTTCAGAAAGTAGGTGAAACAATGAATGCTTTGAAACTGACAGAACACTTATCTAATAATCGTGATGATATTCAAAAAGTCTTAGAGTCACTTGACTATCAAAATATTACATATAACAGTTCCCACAACGAATACAGATTTGCAAGAGAATATGGTAGAAATCCTTCGTCTGTCAGACTTAGCATTGATACATTAAGTTTTATTTGCTTTAGTACAAATGAACGAGGCAACTTGTATTCTCTTGTAATGAATAAAAAATCTTTGAATTTTCCGCAAGCACTTGAATATATCGCAAATCTTCTTGGTCTTGAAAAAAGTAATTTTAATAAGGCTGTTAAAGTGCCATTTGGAGGTTTTTATAAAAAACTCATTCGAGAAATTCAAGAACCAGAAATGTCTATGAAAACATATGATGAATCAATACTGGATGAATATCTTGGAAAATTTAACACAATGTTTTTTAATGATGGAATTTCGTATAAAACGCAGGAAAAATTTAATGTAGGATATGATATTTGGACAAATCGCATTACTGTGCCTGAATATACGTTTGATGGGAAAATATGTGGAATTATGGGCAGGTCAATTGATAGCAATTGTGCCAAAGAAGAAAGATGGCTTCCAATCATCCCATGTAGCCGTAGTTTAACATTATATGGCTATCACACCAATTATGAATGTATTCAGAGAAAAAACTTATGTGTAATAGGTGAAAGCGAAAAATTTCCGCAGCAATTAGATACTATTGGAAGCAATGTTGGATTAGGATCTTGTGGATGCCATTTATCAGATACACAGACAAAGTATATTAAAGGATTATTGGTAAGCAAAAATATTTTAGCTTATGATGAAGGACTTGAAGAGGAATATGTTCGAGAAGAAGCAAAAAAATTAAAGATAGATAACGCAGTTTTTCATAATGACGTTGGATATATCTGGGATTCAGAACATCAGGTCATACCTAAAGGAAGTAAAGGAAGTCCTTCTGATTATGGTAAAGAAGGATATTTATATCTTATGAAAAATTGCGTCAAATGGATTTGAGGTGAATAAAAATAGGACAGAGAGCAAAAGAACCAGAATTGCAGAAACTATTTGATGAAGGAAAACATGTATATAGTTTCAGTAAATTAAATACGATTGATAATTGCTTATATGAAGCATATTTAACATATATAAAACACAAAAAAGGTATTCCAAATGTATATGGATGTATGGGTACAGAAATTCATGATACATTGGAAATGATTGTGCATGGTGAATGTACAGAATCTGAACTAATCAAAGCAATGAATAAAGAATTGTCAGATATGGAGATGCTTGGAATTGAGTTTCCAAAAGATAGAAATGGTGGAGATTCCATTAAAGATGGTTGGGTTGCTAACATGGGACATTTTTGTAGGCATTTTGTTAAACCAAAAGGAAGTTTTATAACTGAGAAATTTCTTCTTTTAAAAATTGACGAAGATCACTATTTACAAGGATATTGTGATTTAATAAAGATTGTAGATGAAGAGAATAAAATTGTAAGTGTGTATGACTGGAAAACAAGTTCGCAATTTAACACAGCAGACTTAATTCATCATGGTCGTCAGTTAGTTATTTATCAAATGGCATTGGAACAGCTTGGTTATAAAGTAAAAGAATGTGCTTGGATAATGTTGAAATATTGCACAATCAAGTATATGGGAAAGAAAACTTCTCGTTCTAAGAATGATACTTTGATTGAGAAAGTATGTGAAAGAAAAAAGATTGTGGAAACACTACAGTCAGATATTGAAAGTAAGCTTACTAAATTAGGATACGATGAACTCGATATTGAAGTAATGCTGCATAATGCTTTGCAGAATAATAATCTTGATGATTTACCTAACGAAATAAGGTCGGAATATAAAATTATTCCATATGTTCGAAAATATGAAGTAGATGATGAAAAGAAACAAGAATGTTTGAATTATATTACTTCTACATATTCTAAATGGGAAGATCTAAGCGGTGATGAAAAAGATTATCCGCATCGTAAATTCACAAGAACTACCAAATCTGGTAAAGAATCCCCTGATACATTTTTTTGCAACAATCTTTGTGGTTTTAAGGATTGTCCACATATTAGAAAATATCTTGATACAAGAGAGAATAATACAGAGGAAGATGATTTATTTTAGGGAGGAGTAAGTATGCAAAATTACCATCGTCATACATCCTACTCCAATATTTACACTGCTGATTCGGCTGCCGTTAATGAAGATTATGCTAAACGTGCAGTCGAATTAGGACATAAAGTAATAAGTAGTGTTGAACATGGATGGCAAGGATATTATTTTGAAACATATGAATTAGCTCATAAATACAATTTAAAAATGATTTTTGGAGCAGAAGCATATTGGGTTTATGACAGACATACAAAAGATAAGAGTAATCATCATATTATAATTTTGGCGAAAACAGAAAACGGAAGACAAGCAATTAATGATATTTTATCAGAAGCAAATATTAGCGGATATTATTATAAGCCACGAATTGATTTAGAATTATTGCTGTCGCTTCCTCCGAAAGATGTATTTATTACATCTGCCTGTATTGCATTTCGTTCAAAGAACATTGGATTTACAGGAGAAGAGGATATAGATAATGCCATTAATAAGTATTATGGTAAAAATCTTACATATTCAATGGATGAAAATATCATTAAAACTTTGCATGACCATTTTCAAGAAAATTTTATGTTAGAAATTCAATATCATGATACAAAACAGCAAAAGGAATGGAATAAATTTCTCTTAAATATGAGTAAAAAATATGGAATTCAGTTAATTGTTGGTCTGGATAGCCATTATATTTACGAAAAAGATTCACAAGAAAGAGACTATGTATTAGCTGCAAAAAACATTCATTATGAGGATGAAGATGGATGGTATATGGATTATCCAGACGACAAAACAGTTATGAATCGCTTTTTGAAGCAAGGTGTATTCACAAAAGAACAGATTCAACAAGCAATGGATAATACAGATATTTGTCTTACATTTGATGATTATGATAATGTTCACATCTTTAGCAAGGACATTAAACTTCCAACCTTGTACCCCAATTTATCAAAAGAGGAAAAAGATAAAAAATACAGTCGATTAATAACGTCTAAATTTAAGGAATATATGAAAAATGTTCCTCAAGAAAGATATGATGAATATTTTGAAGGCGTAAAGAAAGAAGTTAACACGTATAAAGATACTGGAATGACCGATTATCCACTTATAGACTACGCTATCGTTAATGATGCAGTTAAACATGGTGGACTGATTACGGATACAGGACGTGGATCTGCGGTTGGTTATTTTACGAATACATTATGTGGTTTCTCAAAAGTAGATAGATTTACATCTGCAATTAAATTATATCCTGAAAGATTTATTAGCAAAACTCGTATCTTAGAGACGCATAGTTTACCAGATATTGATTTGAATGTTGGTACACCAGATATTTTTGAGCAAGCACAGATAAATGTTCTTGGTGAAGATCATGTAGCACCTATGATTGCTTTTGGTACTTTTAAGAAAAAATCATCATTCAAATTATATGCGAGGGCACAGAAACTTGATTTTGATATCGCAAATACTATTTCAGAGCAGATTGGCAAATATGAAGAAGCTATGAAATATGCAGACGATGATGAGAAGGACGAAATTGATTTATATGATTATGTAGATAAAAAATATGAAAGTTATATTAATGCTAGTGAAAAATATTGGGGAATTATCTCTGATAAGAAAAAAGCTCCATCTGCATATCTTCTTTATCAAGGCAACATTCGTAAAGAAATTGGCTTAATTAAATGTAAGAGTGAATCAACTAAAAAGGAGTATATCACATGTGTGATTGATGGTGCTATTGCTGAAAATTACAAATACCTAAAGAATGATATTCTAAAAGTAGATGTTGTGCTATTGATTGACAAGATATTCAAACGTATTGGTATAGAACATTTTGGCGTAAATAAATTACTTGAACTTGTAGAAAATGATCAAAAGGTTTGGGATTTATATGCCAATGGATACACAATCGGACTAAACCAATGTGAAAAAGAATCTACAACCAAAAAATGCATGAAGTATAAACCATCAAACGTATCCGAACTAAGTGCTTTTATAGCTGCTATTCGACCAGGTTTCAAATCTATGTATTCTAAATTCGAGTCACGAGAATCTTTTGACTACGGTATTCCAGCGTTTGATAAAATTATTCAAACAAAACAATTCCCTTATTCCTTTATTATGTATCAGGAACAAACAATGAACACTTTGAACTATGCAGGATTTCCTCTGGATGAATGTTATGGGATTATCAAAGCTATTGCAAAGAAACATCCTGAAAAAGTAAAACCTCTTAAATCAAAATTTATTGAGGGATTTAGAGAAAGAATTATTGCAGATGAAGGAATTGAAAAATCAAAAGCACAAGAGATGAGCGAGAAGGTATGGCAGATCATTAACGATTCTTGTGGTTATGGTTTTAATAGTGCTCATGCTTTCTGTATGTCGTTAGATAGTCTGTATAATGCTTGGCAAAAAGCAAACTACCCATATGAATTTTATGAAGTAATGTTGCAGCATTATTCTGATAAGGGCAATAAAGACAAGGTTGCCTTAATTAAAGAAGAAATGTTGAGAGCCTATGGAATAAGAGAAGGAAAATATAGATTTGGCGCAGACAATAGAACCTTTAAGGCTGATAAAGAGAATAAAGTAATATATTCATCTCTATTAGGAATAAAAGGATTAAGTCAAAAATGTGCAGATGATTTATACAAGCTTTCTCAGAAAGAACATTTTGATAATTTCTATGATTTGTTTAAAGCAATGAAAAAAGTCAAAAGTGTAAATGCAGGAAAAGTAAATGTACTTGTTAAAATTGGTTATTTTGATGATTTTGGGAAAATTGGCAAGATTCAAAAATTTTTATCAGTTACAGATGATTTATATGAACGTTCTCAGTTTGGAAAAGCTGATATCAATGCAGAATATCTTCCTTATATAATGAAATATTCAGAAGAAACGGAGAAACAGTATAGAAATTTTAACTATGATGCAGCGTTATATGATATTTGGAACAATTTAGAGGATACTGATATTTCGCTAAATGAAAAATTGCAGAATGAATTAGAATTATTGGGATATGTGCAGACTACAGTAGACAATATTCCACCTGAATATGCATTCGTAAAAGAGTATGAATGTAAATTTAAAAATCCTAAGTTGACATTGTATAGGTTGTGCAATGGTGATATCGAGACTGTAAAAGTTAAAAGACCTAAATATGATGAAAATCCAATTCATCAAGGCGACATTATCAAAACCATTGAAGCATCGAATGAAGGAAGATGGTATAAGGATAAAGATGGTGAATGGCAACAAGATAGAAATGACAAAGAAACTATTTTGAAAAAATGGTCGTTTGTGAGATAGGAGATTTATGAAACAGTATTATACAGATAAAAAATATAAAGAGCTTTTATCCCACTTAATTGTGCTTGTTGACACAAGAGATCAGACCAATCAGACGATTACTGATTGGTTTGATTCTAACAATATAAGATGGAAAACAAAAGCATTAAAAACTGGTGATTATGGACTAATGATAGAATCGTGTCCAGAATTGGGATTTCAAGTTGACACATATTTTAGTGATGAATTGTGTATTGAACGAAAAAATTCAGTTAGTGAACTTGCAGGTAATTTTGCAAACGCTTCAAAAGATGATGACAGAATATTTAAAGAATTGAATCGCATGATCAATATCGAAAGAAATTATCTCTTAATAGAGAATGATAAGATAGAAGATATTTTTGAAGCAAATTATAAGACAAAACTCAATCCAGAATCTTTTTTTAGAGCTTTGTTGACTTGGCAAAGCAGAAATAATATGCACATCTACTTCGTGAAAAGAGAATATATGGGTAGGATGATTTATGAATTATGTAAAAATTGTTTGGATTCTAAGATATTGAAATAGGAGGAAGAAAAGTTGAGAAACGAAAAAGCAAAGATATTTGATTCGATTTTAAATACTATTGAAAACGAAGATATTCGGCATTTTGCCGAAGAGTGTATTGAAACAATTCCTGATTATTTTTGGGAAGTAGGAGCTTCAAGTACGGGAAAATATCATCCACAATATGCACTAGGAGAACTAGGTCTTGCTCGCCATACTTGTGCGTTAGTTAGATTTTTGAATCATATTTTGAATGTAGATTGTTTTGGTGACAAATTTACATCGAGAGAAAAAGATTTAATGAGAGTTGCAGGAATGATGCACGATACTCGAAAGAGTGGCGATGACGCTGATTATGCTAAGAATAAATATACTAAGTTTGATCATCCACTTTTAGCAGCAAATGAGATAAGAAGTTTAATTGGATTTATTTCACCTGAAGAATTGGAAATTGTGGCAACTACGATTGAAAGTCATATGGGACAGTGGAATACCGACAAAAGAAGCCCTGTTGTTTTACCATTACCAACAAATAAATATCAGAAGATGGTTCACTTAGCAGACTACCTTGCAAGTCGTAAAGATATTGAAGTTCTGTTTGATGGATTTGAAGCACCAAAAAAGGAAATTGTTAAGTTAGAGGATTATGTTCTGAACTTTGGAAAGCATAGTGGCGAGAAGCTTGTTGATGTTGCTCAGTCAGATCCAAGTTACATATCATGGGCTAAAGAAAATATGAATAGAGAGCCAATTAAGAGTTTATTAGCCCAACTGTAGAGAATAATACAGTAGAGGATTTCTGGAATGCCCATAAATAGGGCGTTCCAGAGACTTAAAAAGCCAAGGAAAGACGGATTTCATGCGGTCTGTAACCCTAGTAAAATCAAGGGTTGTAGGGCATGAAAATTTGAAAACCGTCAAAAATTGAGTAAAATACGGCATTTTTAAGGATTTGCCGAATTTTATAAAAATCAATGGTCTGAAAGCCTTATAAATCAAGGGTTTTGAGCGATTGAATTGAAAATAAGCGATTTTTAAGAACCGAATGAAATTGGACTTTCATTAGAAGTTATAATAGGAGGAAATATGAGTAAAAGTGCATTTTTTTGTCCAATATCGTTTCCAGAAGAATATTATTGTCCAGCGTGTGCTATTAATAGAGGATTTGGTGGCAGTATGCATACTGTAAGATTTGGGTTAAAACATAAACATATTTGTATAGATTGTAAAAATGATTATTATGAAGAAGACTATGAAGATTTCTGCGAAAAGGACAATAACGGACTATGGATTTTAAAAAGTAAGAAATAGAATAGATATAGAAATTATAGGAGAATTATTATAGGAGGATTAAATGGGAACAGTTATTATTACAAATGACACAACAAAAACACCAATTACAATGATTGGATTTTATGCAGGTGTATGTTGGGGCGCTGATACATCTAATCAAGAAAAGAATTATAAGCGTGGCTTAAATTGTATTGAAAGTGTACATGGAAGAACATGGGAGTTTCCAGATGTTTATGCAATTATTGATGGATATTCTGCAAAAGTTCTGAGGGAATGGTATACACATATAGGCTGTTTACCAACACGCTTACAAGGTTCAACACGTTATATTGATTATTCTAAAGGAGAAGGTTTTGAATATACAACTCCACCGTCAGTAAAGAAGAAACAAGAAACTGAATTAGAATGGCACAGTTTTATGAGATATGTAAATTCAAAAATTCAATGGTTTATTGAAAACGAAATTCCTGTTGAAGACGCAACAATGTGTTTACCATTAGCGTATAGCAGTAATATGGTTGATAAACGTAATTTCAGGAACATAGTAGATATGACTGCACAAAGATCTTGTTCGAGGGCATATTGGGAATATAGAAATGAATTGATGAAAGATTATCTTGGAGCTTTAAGAGAATATTCTGATGAATGGAAAACATTGGTTGATATGACGTGCAAACCTAAATGTGAAAAATTAGGATATTGTGAAGAAAAAAAGTCTTGCAGTAGAAAACCAAAGAGACAGTAAATGTTCATTTCATTATGGAGGTTGAGATATGAGTAGAAATAAAGAATTGGAAAACGAATATGAAGAATTGGCAAATGATCATGATGACGACTGTGATTTTGTTAAAGCTATGCAAATAATTGCAAAAAATCTATTTGTTTGCGTGGAAGAATTAAAAGATGCAGGATATAGATATAGTGATTTTTCTGACAATGAATAAAAAGGATGTATATTATGGAAGAAGTAATTAAAATTTTTAAACAGATTCAAAATACAAGTAGTTTGAACGATAAAAAATCAATTATTGCAGTTAATAAAGATAATGAACTATTCAAAAAATGCCTAATATTTCTGCTTGACTCAAATGTAGTGACTGGTATCAGCGACAAGAAATTAAACAAATTTGTTGGCATGTCAGGGCATGAACTTAATTCTTTTGAAGAAGTGATGAAATATTTATCAGATTTTAATTCTGGTAGCGATATGGATATTGGAACAGTTCAAGGATTTATTGAAAATGAGCCAAAAGAATATCAAGATTTTTACAAGCAAATGGTGACAAAAAAGTTCCGTTTGGGCTGCGATAAAAAGGTTGTCAATAAAGTAATTCCTGGTCTTATACCAACATTTGACGTAATGTTAGGTACACCAATTGAAAAGTGTAAAATAAAACCAAATGAACCAATCTCAATTAGTCGCAAATTAAATGGAACACGCATAGCATTTGTTGGCAACAAATGTATGACACGACAAGGAAAGGAGTACACAGGTCTTGAGCATATTATTTCTGATTTAAAGAATATGGGATATGAAAACATGTTCGTAGATGGTGAACTTTTGTATAAGAATAAGGAAGGACTATCTGATTCAGAAGCATTTCAAAAAGGTACTGGGATTGCAATGAGTAAGAGTGATGACAAATCTCAGCTTAAATTGGTAGTATTTGATATATTTCCCTTGGAAGAATTTTGGTCTGGTAAATCTAAACTATCTTATCTTAACAGAAAGCATACATATCTAAAACAATTCGCTGAAAATCTCAAAAATAATCCAACAGAAAATCTTGAACTTGTTCCTATTGTATATGAAGGAACTGATCATACACAAATTTGGAAGTGGTTAGATTATGCTGAAGAACACGATTGGGAAGGTTGTATGGTTAATCTTGATACACCTTATGAGTGCAAACGTGTAAAAACACTTATAAAAGTTAAAAAATTTTTTGATATTTCACTTAGAGTCATTGATATTGAAGAAGGTACAGGTCGTAATAAAGGCAAACTTGGTGCAATTGTATGTAGATATTACAATAATACGGTTAATGTTGGTAGTGGGTTTACGGATGAACAACGTGTTTATTATTGGCAACACAAAGATGAAATATTAAATCATATTGTAGATGTAAAATACAAAGAAGTGACCTCTGATAAGAAAACAGGTCTAAAAAGTCTTCAATTTCCAATCTATCTTGGAATTCGTTTTGATAAATCTGTACCAGATGATGAAGAGAAGGAGAATAAATAAATATGAGTAATGGTTTTTCAATAACAGGAAGAAAGAAAAATGATGTACACGATTTCTATGAAACTCCAATATGGGCTACAGAAAAAGCGTTAGACGCAATGTTAAGAGATGGATACATAACAAAACAAGATGATATTCTTGAGCCTTGTAGTGGAGCAGGTGCTATATCAAGTGTTCTTGAAAAATATGGGTTTGAAAATGTAAAGAATTCTGACATTCAAACTGCTGATTTCATAAGAGGAGAAAAGGGAATAAATGTGTATGACATAGAAGATAATTCATGTGATGTCATATTCACAAACCCGCCATACAATTTAATGACCTTAAAAGAATGTAAAGGTGGTAGTCTTTTAAAAGAATTTCTGAGGATTTCAAGAGAAAGAGTTATATTGCTTGTAAATATTTTCTTCCTATCTAGTAAGGATAGAAAGGAATTGTTAGAAAACAGTCATATACAGCATATGTACATTCATTCTGATAGAGTGACAATGTACCCATTTGGAGAAGAAAAACCCAAAAATGGTGGTACAAAAATGTTTGTTTGGGTTATTTGGAATAAGCAATATAATGATAAGCCAACTTTTAGTTGGATATAAAGAGAGAATAAATAATTGTAACTAATGACAACACTCAATTAGGAGGAGTTTATGATTAAAAGAAAATTATTTTTAACTATGGCTATAGCGTTAGCTATTCAACAGCCCTTGCCAGTAGTGGCAGGGAATATGACAACAACTGGAAGTGCAATAACTAAAGATAATCTAATTAGCGTAGAACCACAAAAACCAATAAAAAAGAAGAAAATTATAACAAGATATGTAAAAGTGGACACTCTTAATGTAAGAGTTAGACCAACAACAAAATCAAAAATAGTTGCAAAACTGCATTTTAATAACAAAATACGTGTAGTTACAAGCAATGGAAAGTGGTTGCAAATAGTATACAAAGGTAAAAAAAGATATATTTGTAAAAAATATACAAGCAAAAAGAAAAACAAGAGAAAGAAATACATAGAGTACGACTCACCATCCAGTAATTCATTTAAGAGTTATGAGAGTGGTAGCTGCATAACAAATAACACAAGAATCCCACAAGGAAAATTAAAACGTAGTTGGCATCTCGATTATAAATCAGGAGTTTACATGGTTGGTGATAGATATTGCGTTGCGGTTGGTAGTTATTATACTACGAAAATAGGTACTAAAATTGATCTTGTATTAACCAAGAATGGTAAAAAGCACGTATTAAAATGCATACTTGCAGACTGCAAGGCAGATAAGGATACAGTAAGTAATCACAGAATACATAATGATGGCTCTATTACAGAGTTCGTTGTTAATACATCTTATCTACCAAGACAAGCAAAGAGAATGGGTGATGTTAGTTACGCCTCGTCTAAATTTGCAGGAAAGATTTCAAAGATAAGAGTTTACAAATAGTAAATAGGAGGATTTTATTATGGATTACAATAAAGTGGCTGATTTAGACATGTTGAATATTTATGATTGTAATGCCTTATATGAAGAGGGGTATAGATTAGAAATTTCTGATGGCAAAATTACAAATTTAATTTTAGAGGAGGATAAATAATAATGGTTATTATTTTATGTGGAGAATCTGGAAGCGGTAAAGATACAATAAAAGACTGGTTAGTAAAAAATGAATACGAATCAATTGTATCATATACAACGAGAGAACCTAGAAGTGTAGAAAAAGATGGAATTGATTATTGCTTTGTTTCAGACAAATGTTTCGACTTTATGAAAAATAACGGATTAATGGCTGAATACGAAGAATATTCGCAGAACAGATTTTATGGTACATTGACATCTGATTACATAACAAATCCATCTAATGATAAAGTCGTTATTCTTACACCAAACGGAGTGAGACAAGCTAAAAAAACATTAGATGCTAATAATATTCAATATAAAGTTATTTATGTAACCTGCCCACTTGGACAAAGAATGAAACGTTACATAGATAGAATTGGAGATATAGATTTTACATTTTCTGACAAGGATGAATTAGCATCTAGGGTTGAAAGAGATTTTGGTATGTTTATGGAAATGAAGCAGATTGCTGATTTAACAATTGTAAATGATAATGATGCTTCTATCGCTGAACACACAAGTAACATTATTAAATTTTGCAGAGAAAGTGTGGTGGAAGCGGGTGATTAGCACAAGTAGAATGTTAATAAGAGAGTTAAGTAAGTTGGAAGATGATTTTATTGTTGTTCATGACAAGAAAGAAGACAGAGAATATATAATTGAGAGTATTCAAGTTAATGGTTACCCAACCCCTAAAATAAATTTGAATATTCGTGAAAATAAAGGAATCAATACATTAAGATAGGTGGTGAAAATGTGTCTAGTATTAGTAAGGATGAAAAGAAAATGCTTATAGAACTTATTTGTAATGAGCAAACTCATATGATTATAAAAGATCATACCAAATATGACTCTGAAAAGTATAAGAAACTAGAATCGTTAAAAGTAAAAATAAAAGATTTGGAGACAGAATAAATATGAGTGATATTGTTGTAGTTAGCGTATTTTTTGTGTGTCTTATTATTTTTATACCTATCTATTATATGATAGGAGAATTGGAAGATATGATTTGGCAGCACAAGAATAAAAATAATAAAAAGAAGCCATGATGGAAACTACGTGTAACAAAAATTGTAAAACTTGCAAATATCTAAATACTAGAGTTGATGCTAAAGGGTATCCGTATGGCTATGAATGTATGAAATATTATGACTCTGTGTTCAGAAATAAATTTGAGGATACTAAAGAATTCGAGGTAAGAAAGGAAGTAAACACAGTTTATGAAATATCAAAAAGGTGATTTAGTAAGAGTTAAAGAATTTGCGGAAAGACCTGCATACTGGTGTAATGATGGCTCGATGGATTATTTAATTGGAAATGTAGTAGAAATTGAAGATGTATCGTGTGACGGATTTTATGTTAAAAATGGTAAAAATAATTATTTTATAAGATTTAGTGATGTTGAGCCAGTCAAGCCCTGTATAACACTTTATCAAGCAAGGGGTGTTGTAATTGGGAAAAATAACATAACTGGGAAGAAGGTTATGAGATGCACTACAGAAAATACTTTTGATTTCAATACGGCAGAATTAGTGTTAAAAAGACTTGAAATGTTTGAAAATGAAGTCGAAGTAGGCGATGTCGTAACAATTTTAGATTTGGAGCAAATATATACTGACAAAGGACTTGTAAAGGAACTATCAGAAGGAAATTTAGATATAATTCTTAGATGGTTGTTTGGACAATTTTATATAGATACTCCCAAAAGTGAAAATGCATTTACTGTTATTGCAAGAGATGGGTTGGGAAGATGCTTGATAGAAAATAAAGAGTATTCTTATGTGGTTGCTATAAATGAAAAGGGGCTTAAAAAAATAAATGTAGATCACATGAAAGGTTAATTTTATAGATTGTATAGAATTTGAGATTGATTGGAAAGCTGTAGCAGCGATTGCAGCATGTGTACTTGGTTATGCAATCATAACAGTAATTTAGAAAGGAGAATATACATATTGACAAAAGTAATTAAAAGAGACTGTTCCGAAGTTGATTTTGACAAATCAAAAATCTCAACTGCAATTCTTAAGGCAATGAAAAATGGCTCAGGTATTGTAAAGCCAAAGATTGCAGAAGATATTGCAGACGAGATTGAAAAAGAATGTAAAAACAAAGAAGATGTAAGTATTTCTGATATTGAATCAATGGTTTATGATAAATTGATTACTAAGAAGCAGAGACTTACTGCAAAAGCATACGAGGGATATAGAAGTATTCGTGAGTTTCAGAGAGAAAATGAGAATACAACTGATGAAGAAATTGACGAGTTATTGGATGGCACGAGCGAATATTGGAATACAGAAAATTCTAATAAAAATTCCAAAGTTTTAAATACTCAGCGTGATTATATGGCAGGAATTGTAAGTAAGGATATTTCTCGTAGATTTTTACTTCCACCAGAAATTGTACAAGCACATGATGAGGGTATTATTCATTTTCATGATATGGATTATTTTGGAATGAACGCAATGAGCAACTGTTCATTAATTAATCTTGAAGATATGTTACAGAATGGTACTTGTATTAATAAAGTAATGATTGAAAAGCCTCATAGATTTATTACTGCTTGTACAATCGCCACTCAGATTATTCTTGGTGTTACATCACTTCAGTATGGAGGGACTACAATTACTCTTACACATTTAGCACCATTTGTAAGAGATAGTTACAACAAATACTATGAGAAATATAAGTCATGGGGATTTTCTGATGAAGATTGTAAGAGATATGCAGAATCTGATACCAAAAAAGAAGTAGCAGATGGTGTTCAGACTTTTAACTATCAGTGCAATTCTATGTCTAATTCAAATGGACAGTCTCCTTTTTTGAGTGTATTCATGTATCTTGGAGAGACTACAGAGTATAAGAAAGAACTTGCAATGATTATTGAGGAATTCCTTAATCAGAGATTACTTGGTCTTAAAAATGAAGTAGGTGTTTATGTCACACAAGCATTTCCAAAACTTCTTTATGTCTTAGAAGAAGATAATATCCATGAAAATTCCCCTTATTGGTATTTAACAAAACTTGCAGCTAAGTGTACTGCAAAAAGAATGAATCCTGATAATATTTCAGAGAAGATTATGAAGAAATATAAGGAAGGTAACTGTTTCCCGTGTATGGGTGAGCGTAAACTACAGCCCAGGATAAACCGATTGAACCTCGTTGCTTAGAGGGTGTAACTAATATAGTTGCTAACGGATAGGTCTTAGGTAGAAGAGATTCTGTGACCTAAGATGAGTACCGTGCCAACCCTAGAAATAGGAAGTGTGTATCGACTAACCGTGATGAGTGTAGCGGTGTAGGATTGGAGATAAGCACCAATTCCAAGCAGTCGGCTCGTTGATGAGAGTAACGGACTCGGAGAGAATATATAGTCAGTGTACATAGTGATATGTAATAAAAATGTGTAGAAGTTTCCTTTCACCTTATAAAGATGAAAATGGTAATTATAAATTTTATGGAAGACTAAACCAAGGTGTTGTCACATTAAATCTTGTGGATGTAGCATTATCATCTGAAGGCGATTATGAGAAGTTTTGGGATTTAATGGAACAGAGAACAGAATTATGTCATAAAGCATTACTTTGTAGACATAAACGATTAGAAGGAACATTATCTGATGTCGCACCTTTATTATGGCAGTATGGAGCATTTGCAAGACTTGAAAAGGGTGAGAAGATTGATAAATTACTTCACAATGGATATGCAAGTATTTCTCTTGGATATGCAGGGTTATATGAATGTGTAAAATATATGACTGGTAAATCACATATTGATTCACAGGAAGGTCACGATTTTGGTATTAAAGTAATGCAGTTTATGAACGATAAGTGTGACCAGTGGAATAAAGAGCATTATATTGGATTTTCAATTTACGGTTCTCCAATAGAAAATACAGTTTACAAATTTGCAAAATGCTTGCAAAAACGTTTCGGTGTAATTGAAGGAATTACAGATAGAAATTATATAACAAATAGTTATCATACATTTGTAAGAGAACCCATTAATGCATTTGATAAACTTGCAAAAGAGTCAGAATTTCAGTCGTTATCACTTGGAGGTGCGATATCTTATGTTGAAACAGATGGATTAGTAAATAATGTAGATGCTGTTTTAGAAGTGAATAAATTCATCTACGACCATATTATGTATGCAGAAGAAAATACAAAGTCTGATTTCTGTCAGGTATGTGGTTATGATGGTGAAATTAAAATTATTGATGAAGGTGGCGAACTTATTTGGGAATGTCCAAATTGTCACAATAGAAACAAAGATAAGATGAATGTAGCAAGAAGGACTTGCGGATATATTGGCACTAATTACTGGGGGAAGGGACGTACTCAGGAAATTAAGGAAAGATATGTTCATATGACAGATATTGCGGAGGATTTATAATGAGATACGCACAGATTAGATCTATGGATATTTCTAACGGTGAGGGAGTTGGAGTCTCCCTCTTCGTTCAAGGGTGTGACAGGCATTGTTTCAATTGTTTCAATTCCGAAACATGGGATTTTAATGGTGGGAAAGAGGGGA
>ULPC01018113.1_pt1 | contig 95227 bp, 108 predicted proteins | sample 1953181 | NCBI WGS metagenome assembly ULPC01 (sample SAMEA4835620, study PRJEB28245) | human gut metagenome | biome: gut microbiome; material: fecal sample | place: Denmark | collected 2008
CTTTCTCCAATTACTACCATGTTGCCATTCATATTATTTTTTCTCTCCCAAGAATTATGAAGTAATAATCCGTTCATATTATCTATGCCTAGATAGTATCCTTCTTTTGTTATTTGATTACCTGCAAATGGAAAACACTTACAAAAATCAGAAAATAGTATATTTCTTTTAAATATATTTTCTACTTCTGAATCTATTGTATAAAACGGAGCTAATGTTTTAAAAGACTGTCTTGATAAATGTGACATTCCTCTAAATCTCATTTGTAATCCTTCTATTTGATTTTCAAATCTACTATATCTATTTTTAACTTCATCAGAGGTTTCTCCAAATATCATAGACATATTAATCATATAGCCTACTGTATCTCCTTCTTGTATTTGTTCTATCATTTCTCGCCCTGAATTTGCTTCATTTTTTGAAAGTATTTCAACACTTGCATCTTTAGTTTCATAACCTCTCATTTCTGCTTGTCTTATTCCTTTTGCTATTCCTTTTGTAAATAATCCTGAATTTTCAGGTATAAAAATATGTGTTGTATATGAAAAAGGAATTTTATTATATTTACTACTTATTCCAAGTGGTAATGTAGTTGGATAATCTGTTATTCCACCAACTTTTGAATACATATCTCCTATTCTAATCATTCCATTTTCATAGCTCATACCTGTAAGTGGAGTAAGTGCATTTATTATTTTTTTATTTTTTTCTCTATTCATCCTCATCACTCCAAATATCATTTATATGCTCTTCTTTTAATTTCATATTAAGAAAAGAATTAAATAATTGTAATATTTCTCTTTTATTTAATATATGACTAGTTATACCTGCATTTTGTAATTTAATAACAAACTCTTTAGCTCTTTTTTCAAGTTTTTCATTCACACTATCAACACTATTTTGAAACAACTGAATTATAACTTGTTTTTCTATCATTTCTCCTCTATAACTTAATTTATTTATATCATTTATTTGTTTAAGTAACATACTTCTTTTAAAAGAATTTTTAGCATTATTTCTTTTTTCATCTAAATATTTGTCTACCTCCACTGTTGATATTGGTAAAGACATAGTTAAAATTTTTATGACATTCCTTTCTCCTGCAAGTTCTCTAGTTAATCTTTTAACTAGAATACTTTTTTCATTACTACTTAAATATTCAAAAGGTATAGGTTCTATTTTAATATATATTGAAGCTTTATTATCTAATGAATAAAAAATGTTATCTTCTATATCTAAAATATTTAATTCTTCATCACAACTTAAAGTATTATTTCCAAACATTTTTTCTAATATATTCATCTCTTGTTTCTCTTTCCATATTTGAAATTCTTCTGCATGAATATACTCTTACATACAAGTTTTAATTGCTGTAAGAAAGATATATTATTATCATCTTTTATCACTAACATAATTGTTGTAGCAACAATTACTAAAAATAATGTTAATGCAAAAGCTTGATGTCCATATTTGTATAATAAAATTGTTGGTAAAATACTTAAAACTCCTACTATTAAAGTTATTATTAATTCTTTTACTCCGAACCCCCTAAAAAATTCTAATTGTTTCTTGACATTTTTAGGTACATATACTCTATCTTCCTTATTCATAACTACCTCCTCTAAATGAAAATAAGAAGATATATTTCTATATCTCCTTACACTTTTTTTGACTATTTAAAATATCTACTATTTCATAAAAAATATCACTAGACATATCATCTGCATCCACTTTTATATCAACTTTTCCGTAAATATAATTGTTTCTAATATACAATCCAAATCCAAAATGATAACCACTATAATCTGAATCTTTTCTTATTTTTTCTTTATCCTCATCAGGTAAATCCATAATTATGGTGTTAGCTATTTCTTTAACATAAGCATTATACTGTTCCAACATTTTTTTATTATTTTCTAATATTAATCTATTTAAACTAAAATTTTCTTTCATACTATTATCACCCTATACTTTAAAACCCCGAAAATTTTGATATTCTTGCAATATCATGTATTAATTTTTCAAAAGATTCCTTACTCCAAAATCCTGAATGCAAATATCCATGATTAACACTATGTCTATTGTTTCCACAATCATTAGACTTTGATTTTTCGTAGTATTTCTTCATATCTTTTAAAATAGAAATATATTCAATATTATCCCTATTTTCATGAATTGCTTTATTAATTAAATCTATTCCTACTCTTCTTTTTATTTCTTTACCATTTTTATCAAGTAGTTCTCTTCCATATTCAGATGTAGTAGAACGAATTAGTTCCTCTAAATATGAATATGCAAATGGTGTTAAAACTGAATATGAATAAGGAAATGTATCATAAATCTTTTCAACTTCATTCCAATCAGGCAACCAATTCCAATAATGTGCATATAGCATTATTTCTTTAAAATCATCATCTATATTCAATTCTATCTTCTCCTCATAATAGCTTTATTTTACCACACCTAGTAATAATATTCAATTAAATCTTGAACTACAAACACCACTTCGGATACTATCAAAAACAATATAGCATTAAACATTCTCTTTATATTTACCTTTTTTTCATCTTCATTATATATTATTTGAATTAAGCAATATATACATCTCAAAGTAACACCAAGTGGAATAATCCATACTCTAAGTATAGAAATAATCTCATATATTATATACATTACTTCTTAGTTATTTGTCCTTTCAATTCAATTACCTTAGATGTTGTTAAAACTGCATTTGAAATTCCACTTGATCCATTTCCTGCCACTAACATAAATTCTTGTAAAAACTTAGGTGTTCTAAGAGCAACAAGTAACACTGCTATTCCCATTATTAATTGTGAAGATGATATTAATAAAATTACTATTTTAGCAAGTATAATTTGAATTATAATTGTAAATGCACATTGTAAAAACTTCTTTATAAAAGGTGCAAATACACCTTTATTACTATCTAGTAGTCCAATACAAAACATTGGAAAACTAATTTTCAGTACAAACATTTCTACACCTCTCATAAGCATCTGTATATAAAGTAAAATTAGCATTATCAATTCTATTAATCCAAGTATTGCTGTATTAAGTCCAACTGCTGATATTGTAGCCAAATTTGCCGTCAATCCTTCTTGATATGAAACATTTAAACTTGTAAGTAATTGATTTGCAAAATCAGTGCCTATATTTACAAAAATATCATATACTAATGGAAATACTAAAACTAACACCATACTTCGTATAAAATACAAAACATATATATGAACTGGTGTATCCGAACTTCCTTCAGTCCATGATAAATACATTTCTACACCTTTTTTTATGAATTTTAGAATAATAAGAGCTATTGCAAAGTTTCTAATAACAGATTTTAGCATAGTAAAATCTAAAACTTGTATAGATAATAACTCTGTCAAATATTCCTCTGCATTAAAACAAATCTTAACCATATTTTCAAAAGCATAATTTATTGTATTATCTGCCGATTTTATTATTGATATAAATAAATTTGTAAGTAACTTTTCCATTATTTTCCCCTATGTATAATAACTTGTAATTACTTGTATTAAAACTTTTATAATTGTTATTAGAACACAACACCCTATTGCTACAAATAATCTTCTTGTAAGCATTTTGCCTTCTTGCTCATCACAAGATGATTTTCTTGCTAGATAATATATTCCCATTACAGTTGCAACAAGTATTGATATACCAGTAAGTGCTGTTATCAAATCATTTAATAATTTTATTGTTCCTGTAACTAAAATTGAACTATTTAAATTCATAGTATATCCCCCCTTAATACTTGTAATCTTCCCATATTTTCCAAAGTTTTATTTTTTCTTCTTCTAAAACTTTTCTTTCTTTTTCTACTTTTTCTCTTATTATTCTGTTTTCCTCTTCATTTCCAAGCCTTAATACCTTATTAAATTGCCATTTAGATAAATCAGGTATTTCTGTCTTTGCTGAGAAATAACCCGACTGCAAAATTAAAGCATAGGGATTTTCAAATCTCAATATTTCATCAGGCATAAGCAATTTTCTTGATGCAAGACTCATTGACTCACTCATATTATCACTGTTTTTACTTACTGAACTACTTTGACTATTTATTGAAACAGTATAACTACCTAACTTTTTACTTATTATTTCTGCTGTTTCATAACTTGAAGTTCTAAGATAAATCCATATTTGTGCATTATCCATTATATTTTGAGCTACTGTTTTGGAATATTTAGTTTCAAGTTGGGCAAACGATTGAAGAAACATATTTATTCGTATATTCCTTCCACGACTTACTGTTAGCATATTCTCAAAATTAGCAATTTTAGTAAAGTTTCCAAACTCTTCTAAAATAAAGTTATTTCTAATTTTTAGTTTTCCTCCTCTACTATCTGCTAGATTAACTAAGGCTTGATACTGCTGACCAACAAAAAGAGTTGCAAGTGTATAAAAAGTAGTACGTTCATCAGGTAAAATAATATATCTTATACACTTCTTTTCTCCTATATCTTCTAATTTAAAGTCACTATCATTTGTCATTGTATAAATACTATTACTACTAAATAATCTAAGAGTTGAAAGTGCTGAAGTAAAAAAAGAACTCCTTGTTTTTTCAGGAGCTATTGTTGAAATAGAAAAAATCTTTTTAGCTGGATTTTCTTCAGGTAAGTTTTCTATATATTCAGTAAGAGGCATAAGCCCATTTTCATCAGTTTGGCACATATTAGATATAAAACTATATACATTAGTCAAATTTTGATAATCTCTATTATCTTTATTTTCTAATAATACTGTCATTATGCTACCTGCTATAATACTTTTTTCTCCATTTTCCCATAAAGGATCTGAGTTAGAATTTGTTTTTTGTACAATATTTTCTACTAAGTCCCAAGTCAAGTCTTCTGCTCTTTTTATATCATCATCTTCAATAGCATTTATTATAGGTTGCAGAAAATTATACTTATTAGACTTCTTAGGTGTTTTAAAATCTATTATATTCACTTCATAACCTAGTTTATAAAAAAATCGAGATGTCATTTGATATAGCTCTCCTTTTGGGTCTGATACAATAATACTTTCTCCTGCTAATCCCAGAGTACATAAACTCTCTATTAATATTCTCCTTGTTTTACCTGCACCAGTATTACCTAAACAAATTAAATGTTTATTATCTGATACTACACTTATTTCTTCATAATTTCTTTTAGAAGTATACTTTACAACTACTCCACCACTAGATATTGATTGTGTTAAATAATCTTGATTTTTATTAAATTTTAACTTAGTGTAAGTATTATCAAATTCTTTTTTTGTAGCAAATCTACTAGTACCATATTGCCCTTGCCCATAATTTTTAGGAATAGAAATATTTTTTGTAATCATTTCTGTATTTGCTTTATACATTCCATACTTTTGTGTAAAAATAAGCATAAAAAAAAGCATCATAAACAATGCCTGAATACAAACTACTAAACTTAGTATTTTATTATTAGTTATACCTTTTAATATTTCAGAAATCTTAAATGTAACTTCTATATTAGATGTTAACATAGAATTTAAGTAATATCCCACATAAATTGAAAATGGTAATATTAATATTGTACATATAAAGAAAGTTATTACTTTTCTATTCAATTTCATTTTGGATGTCCCTTCTTTTATGATTTATTTTCTTAAGATATTTAACTAGTTCACTTCTATTTAATGACCTAACATCTCCATTTTTTTCATCATTTCCTGTAATCAATATTGTTCCTTTCATAGATAAATCATTAAATATATTATTTACCTCTAGTTTAGTATCATTTTGATTTTCATTATAGATTATTAATACTTTCTCATATCTTGCCTCTTCTAAAATTCCTCCAACTATTTTTTCCATATCTCTTAATCTTTTTGGTATTTTAATAACAGTAGGAGGTTTATTTGGTGGTTTTACAATAGTAATCATATAATCTTTACTCATATATCACTCCTCCCATTCTATGCTACTTGCATTTTCATTTTTCTTAATATATTCTTTTTTTGCTATATCAGAATATTCTTTTGTATCTAAATTATCTTTTTTATTATCTCTTGTATTTTTATTTTGAGAACTCACTTTGATAATTGTATTTTTTACTTTATTTCTTTTACTCAATCTATCAAAGTATAGTTCCATTCTCTCTTTTGTATATTTTATATTTTGTAATCTTTTATCTCTAAACTTCATATTATCAGGTGTAGTATACGTTATATATTTTCTTGTATCTTGCCATTTTACCTTATAGCCTAATTCATTCATTTTATATATAAACTGTTCTTTTGATTTAGAGGATTTAATACACTTATTTATTGATTTAAGTAACTTCTGTTTTTCAGTTTCTGTTTTATTTGTTATATGGTATTCATTCTTGTCCATATATCTACTACATTTTCCTGTTTCAATTTTTATTGTCCTTAAATTATATTTTTTACAAATCTCATTAGAAAGTATTTTTATATTTTTTAAATCCTTCTTACTTTGATGATACTTTAATCCGTTTTTAAAACTTACACTATTTATAACAAAATGATTATGCAAATGTCCTTTATCTATATGTGTTCCCAATACCACTTGAAATCCATCAAAACATTTTAACATTTCTTTTCCAACTTGATGTGCAAGTTCAGGAGTAATATTATCATTAGGACTAAAGGATTGTGTAAAATGATAATATTGTCTTTTATCCCTCTTATTGTATAATTTCTTTACGAACTCAAACTCATATTTTGCTGTTTCTATACTACAATCTTTTGCATATACTAGTTCATCTTTTGTTTTTTCAACTTTAGTAACATATTTTAGCAATTCTCCAAGATTATAATTTTTTACTTTAATACATTTAAAAATTGCCATATATTTTTTAATTCACTTTTTACATCTTTTAAATCTACAACATTTATAATATGAGAATTTGCAAGTTTTGTAAGTTGATTTAAATTATTACCTATTCTATTTAATTCTAAAAATATGTCTTTTTTTCCATCAAATATATTTACTTTTCTTTTGGTAAGTAAAATATTTATATATGCATTCTTACTTATATTAAGTTTTTTAGATTCATCTAGTAATTTATCATTCATTTCATCAGTTACTCTTATTGTTATTTTCTTCATATCTACCTCCTAAAAAGGTCTTAGGAATTTTTCCTAACAAGATGTAAATGATGGCTTTTTGCCGACATTTGCGAATCTTGCCCTTTAAAAAACTTACATCTCATTTTGTACTTGTTTATCCAAGTTTTTACTATTTTCTTTTTCAAAAAATTTTAAAATATCATTACTTATCTTTTGTATTCTGTCTAGTGAATCTTTAAAGTCAGATATATCTTCTTTACCAACCCAATTAGCTAAGTATAAGAAATTATTTTCCTTTGAATCTATATTTAAGTTTTTACAAACAACATAAGCTACACTCTCAGCCTCAAATTCTTTTTGTTCTTTTGATAAATTAAGCTTATTATTTTTATTATGAAGTAATGAGTGTGCAACCTCGTGAACACAAGTTGAAATAGTTTTTATATCTCCCATATTAGCCCTTATTTCGATTTTTTGCTCTTCAGGGTTAAATAATCCGTTAGCCCTACCTAAACTGCTTTTAAAGTTGATTTTTATTCCACTTATTTTTTCTAATGTTGATATAATTTTGTCCTTATTTGTAACCTTTTCATTGCTTTCTTTTTTTAATTCATACTTATCTCTATCAGCATTTGTTTGAGAAATATCAAATACTCTACCTACTTTAAATGTAGTTCTTTCTGTTTTCCCTTTTTCTATTTTTTCTCCATTTTCATCTAAAGCAACTCTTCCTTTATCATCCATTTGATATTCTACAAAAACTTGTTTTACAGGACAAAATATTTTTATTCCTTTCTCATTTTTATTAATTTTTACCCCATCTTTTTTCCAGTCAGTAAAGGACTTTACAAGTGTAGCATTTTCATTTTGTAGTGATATAAGTAAAGAGTTGGTAAAACTATAATTGTGACATCTACTCATTATATTAAGAAAACTTTTATATCTTTCAGAATTTAAAGCATCTTTTATTCCTTGATTTAGTGTATTCTTTAATTCTTCTCTTTCTTTATCTTTTATTTTTTTATATTCTTCTGTACTATATTTGTTTTCCACATTTTCCACCTCCTACATCTCAATTTCATTCTCTTTATTTTTTATATGTTTTAAACTATAATCTAATTTATTTGTTTTTCCTTGACTTTTTATACTCACATAAGAATTTTCTGTTACTATAATGTGATCTACAAGTTGAATATTAAACATTTTTAATAGTTCCTCTACATTACTTGTAAATTTTGTATCTTGTGCACTTGGCTCTAAAGTATTTGAAGGATGATTATGTACTAATATAACTCTATCATTAGCATTTATTATTGCTTCTCTAACAATATATTTTGCATCTATCTCTATACTACTGGAACCACCTATTCCTAAAATATCTATATTTCGTATATGATTGCCCCTATCAAGCCCTATATACATTAAATGCTCTTGTATTGCATCTTTAATTTCTTGGATTTCTTTTAATTGGTATACATTCTTAGGACAAATAATTTTTCTTGCATTCTGTTCATTAATCAATTTAGGTTTCTTAGTTACTTGATAATTCATAGTTCGCTTTCTAAGTCTTTTTCTAAGTATTTAAAACTTCTATTTTGAATATCCCTTTTTATTTTTCTAATATCTTCATCAACTAATGAACTAAATTCTCCTTCCTCACTCTCCTTTACAAAGAAGCAATTTCCGGCAATAAAATCATTTCCTAAAATCAAATTTGGTAATAAATTATTTATTTTCCCCTCTTCATTACATATTAGCAGTACATTATCTTTATAATTTACTACTTCAATTAATCCATCTACTAACTTTTGCATAGTCTTTAAATCATTTTTTATCTCCATAACTTTTGGATCTTTATTAACTTTTTTATATATAATTTTTAAAGTATTCTCCTTTTTCACATCTATACCTCCAATACTCTTTTAAATACAAACCATTCTAATAAAAAGTTTGGAATAGAATCATATACAATTCCTATGCAAGCATCTTCTTTAAAGTATACAAATACTCTCGCTCCTTTTAAATTCTTGCTTAAATGATAAGTTCTATAATCTTCTAAAAAAGATTCTGCTTTTTGACAAAAATAAAACTCAGCCATTTGGTACAATTCCTTAGCTGAATTTATAAATTGTTTCTTATATTTTTCTTTAGTAATAATTGGTATTCCATTACGACTATATTTTTCTACAAACTTTCTAAATAGTTCCTCCACTTTTTGTTTTCTTAACATACGGACATTTTCTCCTATTGTAAGATAATCAGTTAGCATATTGTCTAAATCATATTCACTATATTTATTTCCTTTTATCTCTGCTGTAATTATCAATTAATCCCCTCCTATGTCATAAAAATTTTCTAAATCATTATATTCTCTTTGAGTGTAACTTTTATATCTATTGCTACTTTTTTTAGAAACACCTTCAAGTTCTCTTTTTTCATCTCTTTCAACTTTAGCTACTACCCAATTTAATATTGCATTATAATCACTAGCATACACTTTACCACTAGACTTTTTATATAAATCTAATGCTACAATTATTTTAGCTGTTTTCTCATTACCATATTGCTCTACCAAATTATTTAGCTCTTCCAATTTTAGAGAAACTCTATCTGCAAAAAAAATTTTTTCTTGCCCATTAGAAATATTTAAATTAGTATTATTTATATCAGTATTATTAGAGTTCTCTTTTAGACTTCTAGAAATTCTATTTAGAACTTCTTGAAGTTCTTCTTTTGAACTTCTGAAAGTTCTATCCTTAAATTTTTCTAAATCTTCTGATTGCATTTTACCTATATAAATTCTATTTGCAAGCCCTTGTCCTAGTCTTTCTTCCTTTATAAGATTGCATTTTTTCAATTCATTAAATACTTTTGAAGCAGTTGCTCTAGATATTTTTAATTCATTTATAAGTTCTTGTCTTGTATAAATCAAATATATCTCTCCATTTTCATTAAACCATTTATTTATTCTTGAAAGTTCTAATCTATCAAGCAATAATGTATATGTTACCTTTGCTTCTAAAGATAATTTATCTTTATATAATGTACTTCTAAATAATTCTTTTGGCATTTGATAAAACCTGTATGTTAGTGTTTCATTTATCTTAAATAAATCTAATTTTTCTTCATATTCACTACTCATACAACTCCTTTCAAGCAAAAAAATAATGAAAATTATATTCTTTATATAATTTTCATTTATGATAAATAGCTTATTTTCAATATTTTTCTTTCCTGCTAAAATTTAACAGTAACATCATTTGCAGAAACTACACATATAGCTTTTAAAGCTTCATCTACAGTCAGCTCTTCATTTTCTTTAAACCATATTTGTGAACCTCCCATTTTAGATGCTTTAGTACTGCATTTTACTTTATCTTGATAAGTCATTTTTCCGTGAATCTATTTGTTCCATTGTAAGAAGCATAGTCATAACTTTAGTTACAGACGCAGGTAATAACTTTTCATTCTCATTATTGGCATAAAGGATTTTTCCAGTTGTAGGCTCCATAAGGACCTGAGCTTCAGACTGAAAATTGAACTCAGGAGAGGATGCAAGTGTGCTTATACTACTTATCTTTGTTTCTTTATTTTTATTTACAGGATATGTATATGTTGCTGCACTAACTGTTGTAAATATAATCATTAAAAAGTATGTAATCAAAAAGTTTATTTGTATTTTCTTTTTCAAATTAACCACCTCAAAAAAAATCGAATAATATAACTATTACATTATATTATTCGACATTTATTTTATGATAATTAATATTCAGAACCATACATCTTTTTTATCTACTTCTTATCAACTTTTTCATTCATAATTTTTGCACAAACTGGACATAGATACCTATACTTAATATCCTTACCAATGTCCAGTGAATAATTTCTACACCTCTTGCATTCTACACCATCAGCTGTTTCAATTTTTATATAGCTTTTATCTGATATATTTGTTTCAAGTACGGATACATTAAGTGATCTTAAAAAGTCCTCATGATTTAAATCGATAAATTCTTTTGTTTTTTGATTTATTCCTAGTATAACTTTGGCTTGTAAAGAATTTTTGATTTTCTTATCTAGTATCTCCTTTTTTATCTTTATATTTACTTTATTTACAATAAAAAATATATTGTTCCATTTCCTTATTGCACTTTCATATTGATGTATGTCTACTGGCATCAATTTATTCCTAAACAACATTAAGTTATTTTCTTCCTCAGCATTACTGTGCCAAATATAGCTCCACGTTTCTTCAAAGGTAAATGGTAAAATAGGCTCCAAGAAAAGTAAAAGTGTCATAAAGATTTCATATAAAGTTGACTGTGTACTTTTTCTTTTTTTATCATTTGCATTTAGTACGTATAGCCTAAATTTTATAACATTAAAATACTCATTGCACAAAGATTCATTACAAAACTTAAGAACATTTAAATATACTTTATATAAATCAAGATTATCGTAATTTGCTTCAACCTCTTTTTTCATTGCCATTAATTTTATGTACATATATTTATCCAAATCATCTCTTTGATCAATGCTTAGTTTGTCTTTATTTGGATTAAAATCATACAAGTTTGATAAAAGGAATTTTATAGTTCTTCTAATTTGCTTATATATTTTATTTATATATATAACATTAGATTCACTTAAAACCGCTGTATTTTCTGAACTTCTCTGTACGCACCAAAGTCTTAAAACATCTGTACCATATTTTTTCACAACACTTGACATATTAAAATTATTATTTAGCGTATTTACTTCCTCTTTTTTTATACTTTTATCTTTTGATTTTTCTTCCTTCTTATTTTTACCTTTTTTATTTTTTTCAATTTTATTTTCCGCACTATCTTTTTCAGCCACTTTTTTTATTTTCTCTTTTGCAATATTTACTTTTGGATGTAATAAAATTTTGTCAATATTTTGAATCTCTTCAAGGCTCTTATCATCGTAACTTATTGTTTTTATTTTCCTAATAAATGTATCTATATTTTCAATACAAATATTTACTTTATCAACTCCATTTTCGCTAGTTAAATTGCTAATAAGAGGTACACACATAAGCTTAAAAAATTCATTTAAAGATGTTGTACTCTTAAACAAAAAGGAGCATCCACATTTTTCACAAATAACTTCGCCCTTTAAAATTTCCTCTGGAGTTTCTTTATACCAACTTTCAATCCCTTTTGTTTTAAATAACTCTTTTAAAATTGAAATCACTTTATCATTAACTACTTCACTTGAACACTCTGCACAATAAAATACGGGTATTGGTGTTCCAAATGCACTCTCATTAGATATTATTTTTTCCCTGTTTTGTATACTTTCATATAACTTTTCTTTTATATATGTTTTTTTGGTTTCTTTACAATCGTTTAATTTAGATATTATATTATCAAATGAACTTTTTAAATTTTCATCATTTTCATTTTTCTTTATATACCACTCAAGTTCATTCCTATATACAACATCTTCTCCACATTCTTGACATTTTGGCATTTTTATTTTTACTAAATCTGTACATAACAAGTATTTTTTACTTTTTATATTTTCTAAAACTTTTTCGTTTACTTCTTTATAATACATATTTTTAAAGTTATATGCAAGCATCGTAGTTTTACCATCTTTAGATAAATTGTTGTTTATTTTTATGCCTGAATTCTCATTTGAAACCAAATAATCAACATAAGTATTTCCAGAAGAAATTATAGCAATACCAGATGAATGTTTTGGATTTAATACTACATATTCCTTTTTTGCTGGTATAACATTCAAATCCTTAGTATTTTCTAATGCATTATTACACGTCATTCCTATTAATTCTTTTCCAAGTATTTTTTTCTTAATATCGTATTTAATATAAAAAGCTATCTCCATTATATAATCAACAAATTCAGAAGCTATTATATAATTTACATTTTTATCTCTTTGTTTTATCTGTACCACGCTATATTCCATATCCTCTACTACAGCAAGACTGTTATCAAAGTCTAAAATCCAAGGTCTTATCGTACTTGCAACAAAATATGTATCATCAAAATTTTCTATACCGCTAAATAATCCTTTATCATACTTTACTCTAAAGTTTAAAAAATAGTTTTCAACATCTTGTTTTTTTCTTGAGATATTATCGTTTTCAAGAGCCCTCTTACATTTTGGGCACCAGTTAACAGGTCTTAAATCATGATATATCTTTTTTTCTTTATATAATTCCCAAAATTTTTCTATTATTCTAGATTCAAATTCTTTATTTAAAGTTGAACTATTAAAATTACTATAATTTATTATTGTTCCTAAATCTTTTATATTTTGAACTTGTTTTTTTACCGTTTCAGTTAACTCTTTTTTCCTTGCATCTCTCTTTTTTATAACTTCTTGTAATTTAGCTGTTTTTTCTTTTTGATTTTCTAGCATGTCATCTATATGTATAAAATCTAAATTATGATTTACCTTAGCTCCACTAAGCAGTCTGTATCGTATAACCATATCCTTTAAAATTTTATTTTGAATATACGTTGGAGATAATTCATTTCTAATTACCATTGGATTTTCTAGTATATTATATATTACATTACTTAATTTATTTTTACTTAATACCTCTCTATATCTCCTAACATCTTGGATTCTTGCTAAAAAAAAGCTTTCCTTTTTTGTGAGGTCAGCATTTGTAGATATAGTTTTTTTAGGTAAATTCATATCACTTGAAAAATCAACCTTATCATTTATTTTCATATCAAATCCCTCTTAACTATATTTTCTGTTTTATTTATAAAATTATATCAGATATTAAATATTATTTCAATAATTTTAAATTATTTTAAGTAAAAGAAAAGAATATTGCGCTACTATATAAACTAAATGTATTACTTGTTTACACATAGTTTACTAGAATATGTCTGCAATAATCGATGAGTAAATAATAAGATTTTACCTTAAATTTACTATCTTCTATCCTTGTCAAACAAAATGACCAAGATTTTGATTTTTTCCTGGTCTTCTATATTATACTAATAATTTTGATATGCATATCATATTAATCATGGTTATTTTTCAAGTAACCAATCTAGTGCATTTATTTTTGTTATTACATCATAGTCAGAAGATAGATCCATATCCATTGTTATTAAATATTTAGGATAATGATCTCCTATTCTTTGTAATGATCTTAACTCTCTTTCTAAAACTTTTGCATCTCTTACTGTAAGTGATACTTGAAAATATTTTAAGCCACCTTGATTTTCTGCTACAAAATCTATTTTCAGATCATCAACTTTTCCAACATATACCCTGTAACCTCTTCTTAAAAGTTCAAGATAAACAATATTTTCAAGTATAAATTTTATAATATTTTCTAAAATTGTTTTGTCTGTAATTTTATTTCTAGCCATTATATCTTTAAAAACAACTGTTGAAAAGATACTATCCAAATATTTATTTATATCATTTATTCCTAAATCTAATACGCTAATTGTTCCATGCATTCCACCATTTTTCATATATTCTAAAAAAAATGATTGGTAATTATTATTACCAGAAAATGCTGAAACATATTCTTTAAATGATAATGGCAACATCTTTATTTCCACATATCTTTCTGTAAGCAAAGTTGCAAGTTCACCAGATAATAAAAACGCATTTGATCCTGTAATATAAATATCTACTGCTTTTTGAAATCCTTCAATATTATGTATTTCATCTAAAAATACATAATATTTTTTATCATCTTTTATTTTACTAACGACATAAAAATATAAATCCTTATAATTTGAAAAATTATATTCCAATGATTCCAAATTAATTGATACTATATGTTCTTCATCTATTTTTTCTTCTTTTAAATATTCTATAAATAATTCAAGTAAAGTAGATTTACCGCATCTTCTTATTCCTGTAACTACTTTAATTAAATCTTTATCCTTCCACTTTTTAAGTTCTTCTAAATACTCTATTCTTTTTATCATACTCATAAATTTCGTCTCTTTATATATATTATATACATTTTTTCAATATACATTTTTTCATAATTTATCAATAGTTTTGGGAATATTTTTCCAAAATTATATGTTTTTTGAAACTTTTGGAAATTTTTTTAAATCAAAAAAATATTGCTTTTTTATATTATACATGTTATATTTTAAATATATAAAACAAAGGTGGTAGTTAAATGATAAATAAACTAAAGAAAATAGATTTTAAACTTTTGGGAATAATTACTATTATTGTTACAATACTCTGTAATGCTTTTTTACAAATGCATTATTCATCTGATACATTTGTATTAATGGATCTTGGGTATATGAATTATCCTCAAAAATACTTTTTATTAGATGGTAGAATTATTTCTGCCGCAGTATGCTTCTTAGCTGGAATTTTACATATTCCATATAACGCATACATAATTTCGATGGACGTAATTGCTGTATTTTTCGTTTGTATAAGCATATATGTTACATATATAACAATATGTAACATTATACAGCCAAAAACAAGTTCAAAAAAATGTCTATGTTTAATGGCTAGCTTTGTGTTAATTTTAAACCAATTCTCACTTGAATACCTACTATTTCCTGAGTCTGCAGTTATGTGTTTAGGTCAGATGTTATGTGTAATATCCGCTTCGCTTGTATTATCTAACAACAAACATAAATATTTAAAAATTGGGTTAATGTTGTTTATTGCAGTATTTTGTTACCAAGGCGTTCTTAATATTTTTCCCGCACTTTCTTTACTATTTATATTTCTAAATCAAATAAAAAATAAAAGTAGTATAAAAGATAATATAAAAGAAATATTTAAGAAACTGTTAATTCCCGCTATAATATGCATTCTTGCTATTATAATTAATGTTATTGCAGTAAAAATCGGATGTAAACTCTTAAATGATAGTAGCTATAGACAAATTAAATTATTAGACTTTGAAAGTGTACTATTAAGACTTAAAACCATTGGCATCTACCTTGATAAGATTTGGAATCAATCTCTAGAAATGCTACCTAAATATACTAACTGGATAATACTAATAATTACATTAATATTACTTAGTTTAAATAATTTAAGACTAAAAACAATACCTAAATATTTATTTTTACTTGTAGTAATTTTTATTTCTTGCATAGTTCCAATGTTTTTCTTAAACACTGGACCATGTGGAAGAGTAAACATTCCAATTAGTCAAATCATTGGAATATCATTATTATTTATCATAGCTACATTAGAAAATTTAAATACAAAAAAATATTTAAAGTACATATCTTATATTTTTATAATTTGTACATTTATATTAAATAGTATAATGATACTTAGAAATTCAAATGAACATATTGCTGCAAATAAAGTTGATGAAAATATGGGGAAAAGTATTAAATATATTCTTGAAAAATATGAAAGCGATACTGGAAATAAAATAACAAAATTTTCATACGTATATGATCCAGATCCTCAGCAATACGCTCCTGGAATTAAACATATAGGCTCACTTACTGAAAGAAAACTTGCTTGTTCTTGGTGTATATCTCAAGCCATGAATTATTATTGTGATAGAAAAATGGAAAAAGTAAGAATGCCAATTAAAATATATATTGAAAAAATAAAGAGAAAAGATTACACAGAATTTTCTGAAGAACAAGTAATATTTGATAACGATACAATGTATCTTTATGTATTTTAATAATAGATTTTAACCTCCACTTTAGTTTAACCTAAAAGTGGAGGTTCTATTATATATAGCTTTCCTAACTATTTCTAAATCTAAATATAGAATATATAATTTTTTGAACAAAAGTGACTTCGTCACTCCACCACTAACTACTTTTGTAGTTAGTGGTATTTTTAAAGATGTTGTATTTAAGTTTCCACCTATCTCTAGGCCACTCTTTTCTTTAACGGCCCTTGTTCTCGACCATTATCCATCGCAATTTTCGGCAAAAAATACATGATATGTTAATTTATATATTTTTTAAAAATCATACTCCGTATGTTCTATTACCATGCTCTTATTATTTCTTTATGACACCATAGACAATTTATTTTAATCACTAAACTTATAGAAAATGGTTACTTCCTTGTTTTCGCCAATTTCAATTTTTTCTATTAAGCTGTTTAACATATATGCAGTAATATTATCTTTTTCTAAAAATTCATTTATTATTTTTTCATAATCAATAGCTTGCTTTTCAAATTTAATAGGGTTTAATTCTTGCAATTTCTTTTGTTTTTCTTCTCTTTCTTTTACTTTTTTGTCTTTAATATCTTGAATCATTCTTTTAAAATCAAGTCTTTCAAAGTTTGTGCCACTATATCCATCATCAATATAAATATCGAAAATATTTATATTATTTTCTTTTGCATATTGTTTTAATATTTCTTTTTAGTTTGTAATACTGTTACTTTCTCCTTGTAAATCATCGTCTTTAGATAACCTGCAATATAAAGCACAATTATATTTTTCTTGATTGTTTACTAACAAATTTTCCTCCTTGTATAATAATATTTGTGTTTTAATAAAGAATTTACCTATAAACCTATTGCCATTATAAGAATATTTTTATATACTATATGTAAAAGATTTTGAGACATATTCAAAAGGGCAATGCTATGAACAGTTAATATGATTCAACAAATCTTGAGAGAAGATATAGAATAGATTTATTTAATCAGATATGAAAAATACTTAGATGAGGGGCGAGAATATGATTGAAAAAATAGCAATTGTTGCAGATATACATGCAAATAAATATGCACTTTGTAAATTTTTAAAATACATAGATAACGAAGATATTAAATGTATATTAAATATAGGAGATTTTGTTCAAATTGGTCCAAACCCATATGAGGTTTCATTTAAAGTACTTAATGATATTAGATTTGTTAATATATTGGGAAATAACGAAACAAGTTTGTTTGAAATTGACGAAACAAATTCAAATGATGAAATTGCACATAGACTATGGACAAGAAAACAAATGAAAGAAAATTTTGAAAAAATAAAGCTAATGTCTAAAACTAAAATTATAATAAAGAATAATGTAAAAATTCTTATGATACATTCCAGAAAAAATGACATTAAAGGAATGCCTTTAATATATACAGATGGCATAGATTCTTTTGTGAAGGATTATGAGGATTTTGGTACAGATATAGTTTTATTTGGACATACTCATGAAAAATTATATATTGAACATAATGGCAAAATTTTCATAAATCCAGGTAGTTTAGGTTGCTCTAAAAATGGAACAATAGATTTCGTTATACTAAAGATAGACAATAATCAAAACATAAAGTGTGATTTTGAATCCCTAGAATACGATAAAACTGAATTAATAAGAGATTATTATAATAATAATGTTCCAGATAAAGAATTTTTGCTAAAAACATTTTTTAAATATAATGATAATAAAAATATTAGTGCTAACGAATAAAAGGCAGATCAATCCTGCCTTTTATTTATCTAAACTAAATTCATTTTCTCTATCTTCTTTTTCTAAATCATTAATTTTATTTTCGTAATCCCATTTTAAATCAAATTCCTTTTTTTCGTATTCTTTTTTGATATTGTTCAGCTTTTTCTACAAGTTTTGCATTTCTTAATAATGCTTGTTGCATAAGAAAATGTCAATCTATAAAAATTTTGGCATAGTAATTTCAATATGACTTTCCTATTATATAAAAAATCCTTTCAAATTATTTTTATTATTTGAAAGGATTAAACTATATATACAAAAATTATCAAATTCCTAACTTATCATATGGAATTAGCACCTCAAAATCACCAAGATAATATGAAGCTACACTATAATTAGGAAAGAATAAAATTATTCCTTCTTTAGAAAATACAAAACTCTCAAAATTATCTTTTTTAGCAAAAGTTCCTGTTTTTAACAGATCCTCTTTTTCAAGTAATTCTGTTTTTTTACTTAAATTTTCATAAGAGTATTTAGAGAAAACCTCAATTATATTTTTATTATTTTTTAATAAGGTATCTATTGTTACAAACTCTTTACTTTTTTTGTTATAGTTAACTGTTTTTATACTGCTATCTGGATGAGCCCCACCAAAGTCACAAGAATAAGTAATTAAGAAAGATAAATAATCATTATATTCGTAACCATTAAAATTAACGGTAAGTGTGAATTTTTTATCATTTCCAAGTAATTCTAATGATTCTGTTTCTTTTATGAAATCTTCTATTATTTTGTTATATATACTACTTACCTTATCATCTAAAATATCAACCCCAGTTACAGGCATATACGCTTTTACTACATATTTTTCTTCCTCTTTATTTATTTCTGTAACTTTGCAACTTTCATTTGATACCACATCTTTTACATTTACAGCAATATTATCTGAACTTAAATTTACAAAATATGTAACTATAATTAAAGTAAAGCCTAAAAAAAGTGCTAAGATGTAATTCTTCCACATTTAAATCACCTATTACATCATATGCACTTTTTCTAAATATATAATTTTATTCTACCAATTTATATGGTCTATTTAAATAATCTACTAATTTTTTTGATTCTATATTTCCATTAATATATGATATTATTTCCACATCTGGGCATATATCTAACATATATTGTAAACATACTCCACAAGGAGAGATGTTATCCTCTAAATTATTAGCTCCTTTTTTTCCACCTACAATTGCAATTTTTAAGAACTCTCTTTCACCATGTGACATCGCATTTTGAAATGCAACCCTTTCTGCGCAATTACTAAGTGAAGGTATTGTTTTTTCTTCAATATTTGCTCCTATATATACTGTACCTGATTTTGCAAGTAAAGCTGCTCCAACTCCAAATGATGAAATATCTGTTACAGAGTTTTTCCAAGCTAATTTTGCAATATTAATTAATTCTTCATTTGTCATGTTAATTTTCTCCTTTATATTACTTATTTAAAATATTATGCAATATATCTGATAGTTCCGGTTTCATAAGAATTATTTGATATATAATAAGAACAACAAGAACACCAATTATCGCACTTATAATCATATATATTGGTCTAATTTTAGTATTTTCAATTCTAATTTGCGCAATTATTACACTAAGTATAAGAGCAACTCCACCAACTAAAATACTTTTGGTAATTATATATACATAAGTTGTAAGTCCAAAAGCAAGTGCAACTCTTGCACTAGGATATGCTTGAGAATATTTTGAGCCTTTTCCAAGAATTCCTTTTAAAATAACAGCAAGAATTACAACAGCAAAAATAATTGTAAAAAGTATATACAAATTTGAACTAAATATTGTTGAAATAACAGAAGTAGTTGCCATTGTAAGCTTATCTGCAAATAGGAAAAATGCAACAATAACTGCAACTATTGATGAAATCAAAACACCTCCTGCTGCAATATCTTTAGCTGCCTTTGCCCTATCATCATATTTATCTGTTATAAGATCAACAATATACTCTACTGTAGAATTTATCATTTCAGCAAATATTACAAAACCTATAGTAAGGCATAAACACGCAAATTCTGTTTTGGAAAAATCAAAAAATAAACTGCATAACAAAACAAAAAGCCCTATAATATAATCAATCCTTAAATTTCTTTCAGTTTTAAAAGCCCTAATTACACCATCTAAAGCATGTCTCATTGCTGTAAAAAAAGTTTTATTTTTTGTATGCTTTAATTCGTCAAGCCTTTTTTGTTTTGCTTCCTCTTTGCTAAGCCTCGGCTTTTTTGTTGAAGTTTCCTCTTTTTTCATATCATTTTTATCCATCTATTTTTCAACTCCTAATTCATTCAATACTTTTTCTTCTAAATCACGCATTTCTTTTCTCTCATCATCCTTAATATGATCATATCCAACTAGATGACACATTCCATGAGTTATCATGTATAAAAGTTCTCTTAAAATTCCTGTTTCATACTCAACAGCTTGTACCTTTACAACATCAAGACAAATTATAATATCTCCAAGTTCAACTTCTTTTATTTTCTTTTCATCTTCTTGTTTTTTCAAATTATTTAATTCATCTTTTGTAAATATAGGGAAAGATAACACATCTGTTACCTTATCTACCTCCCTATATTCTTTATTTATGTTTTTTATTTCTTCTTTAGAAGCACTTGTAATTGAAACAGCTATTTCATCAAAGTATAATTCTTCATTTTCTGCAACACTCTTTACAATCTTTTCAATATACTCTTGAATATTTACCTTTTCATCAATGTTTTCTTTTGAGAAGTCAATAATTCCTTTATCTAAATCAATATTTATCTTGCATTCTAAACTCATTAGTTTCCCCTTTCGACAAATTCTCCAATTTGTTCATTAATTACATATTCCACTTTTACCTTTATACCATCTTGTATATCAGATATATTTTCCGTAGTATCGACAACCGTTGGATTTACACACTGTGTTAATACATTATTTTTTAAATATTCGTCCATATCAATCTTTGCTATTTGTTCTATTTCTTCCTTTGTCCTAAATACTTCAACCTCGTTATATTCACTACATTTATATATATCAAAAGAAATCGTATTTCCAAATATTTCAAACTCTTTACTATTTTTAGTTATATCATATTTCTTCAATTTATTCAAATAATTTATCATATTTTCTTTAGAATTAATAGTAATTCCAAAAGTTGTCCTTTTTTTGTTAGTATACTCTTTATTACAAACTTTATACATATACTCTTTTTCAAATGTATATATATTATCTACTCTTGCATATCCTTTTGCTGGTACCTCACCTATAATTTGCTCATTTCTATCATATACATTTCCCTCTATCAAGGTATCTCCCTTATTTACATAGTCTAAGGCTTTAAACTTGGAAGTACCACTTTCACTAACAAGTTTTGTTATGACACCAGACTTTGTAGCTTTTATATCACCTATACTTGTTTGTTGAATATTTTTCTCATCCATTCTTGTTTTTTCCACAACTTTAACTATTGCTCTTGTTCCGTCAATTTCAATACCAACCCAAGACAATTCATTTTCCATTGCTCTAAGTTCATTTACTACTTCTTTTTTATCAAGTCCAATTTTATTTCTACCTATATATAGTCCACTATCTTTCAATTTAGATATAATAATTTCCTTACTTACTCTCTCATTTCCTACAATATCTATGTCCCATATAAATGTTGAAAAAGCTATACTAAAAACTATTATTAAGAATAGAAATACAAAGATTAACTTTCTTTTTCTATATTTAAACAGCGTAAAGTACAACCCCTTTTTTTCTTTTATACTGACTTTGCATTTTGTCTTCTTTGTAATACTTCTTAATTTTTTAAAGTCAGCTATATTCATTTTAAACCTTATTACACCTTTTACTATATTCCTAATTTCCCATATTTTTATGTTATTAATCCTACATAGATTTATAAACCTTTCTGTAAAAAAGCCCTCTATTTGTACTGTTATAATTCCTGTCATATTACGTATATTATTTGTTATCCCCATATTTATCCCTCTACTTTTGATAATTTATACTATAAATATCCCCTTCAACAACTAAATCAAAGTCTGTTATTTCCTTAATATCCAAATCTTTTCCGTCTATTAGAATATCCATATTATTAGCCCTTATTTTTATATAATCATCATAATAATCTATAATTTGTCTATATCCCTCAATAAGAACATTATTATTTTCTATTGAAGTTAACTTTGTAGATTTAGACACAACCTCTCGAGGTAATTCTAAAAAACATGAAAATTTTTCCTTTGCATCTGATATATTCTCTTTTACATGCATATTTTTTACTAATTTTCTGTACCACCTATTACCATTATTTTTTTTCCTTTTCATGCTATTCCTCCTTTTACATTATATTATATTAAACTGTTTTTATTCTTAAGGAATATGTCGAATTTTGTAAACATGTTGTGTCACAAAAGCTTACAAATTAATTGACAAAAGCTTTTTTTGTAGTATATTTATTTTATGTGTAAAAAAATGGAAGTTAAGGAAAAAATATGATAAAAATTGGAATGTGTGATGATAATTTAAATAGTATAAAGATCGCATCAAAATTATTAGAATCAGAAACTATAGAACAAAATTTTGATGCTGAAATATCAATAATTTCAAGCGATCAAAAAGAAATTTATGACGCTATATATGAAGGTAAAATTGATATATTATTTCTAGATATTGATTTTAAAAATAATGGAAAAAATGGTATAGAATTTGCCAAAGATTTAAGAAAAATAAACAAAAAATTTTATCTTGTCTTTTTATCTGCTCATCAAAGATACTTATACGTATCTCTTACCACAAAAGTTTTCGACTATTTGATAAAACCTATTAATAGAGAAACACTCAGAGAATTAGTTGCAAGGTTTAAAGATGAATTCGAAACAAATAAATCTATATTTTTGCACCTAAATAAATGGGAATATGTAAGGACTAACGATATCCTATATATTGAAAAAGATGGAAAGAAATCTATTATATTTACTGAATCTCAAAAATATACAACAAACAAAAACTTAAACAGCTTATTATCTGAACTTCCAAAAAATTTTTTAAGATGTCATAAATCGTACATTTTAAATTCTAATAAAGTATTAAGCATTGATAAAAAAGAAGGACAAGCCTTTTTCGGAAAGGATTTTTCTTGTCCTATTAGTAGCAAATTCGAATTATAGCATAAATGTATATGAAAAAGGGGAATTTTATATGGAAATTTTAATAGTTAGAGGTCTAAGCTCAATCCTTGAAGCTGGTCTATGGACCTATTTTATCGTCTCAGTTTCTAAAATAATTTCAAAGGAAGATGAAAATTTAAAAAAAGGAAAAATTTTTATATTATTTTTTATTGTTTTGCTTTGCAGTATAATTGGCAGATTAACTGCAAATATATTTCCATTCTTAAATACATTAATTACCTATCCAATTGTACTTATAGCGACAAAATTCATATTGAAAATAGATTGGTTAAAATCTCTTACAATTGTTGTTATAAATCTTGTAACCTTAATGATAACTGAATTAATATCTGTTTTTACATGTATAAGTATTTTTAAAATAAGTTCAGAAATTTTCGTTAACAGTTGGGAATATTTATCCATTGCACTTGTTATTCAATACACATTATTTTTTGCAATTATTAAAATAGCAAATATGATATCAAAAAACAAAAGTGAATTTAAAGATATGTTATCATCTATAAACAAAAAAACAGTTATTACAGTACTCTCTATACTTGCTCTTTGTATTTTTCCACAAGTAATTATATATGTAATAAACAAATATAACTATCCTACATATTTTTTAATACTAAACTCAATCCAAATGATTATTGTATGTATTGTAATATTTAGCTCATTTAAGAATTCTATGGAAAAAGAAAAAGCAAAAAGTGATTTAATGACAATAACATTGCATAATAAAACAATGACTGGAATGGTTGATGGAGTAAGGAAATTAAAACATGATTACAATAATATAATGCAAGCTTTAAATGGATATATGTCCACAAAACAATATGATAAACTACAAGCACATATTAATTCTGTAATTGGAGAATGTAGTGATATAAATAATTTATCAGTCATTAATCCAAAGATTTTTAATGATCCTGCAATTTATGGAATAGTTGGCGCAAAATATTTTACTGCAATTGAAAAAGATATAAAATTTGAATTAGATATTTCTACAAATATTGCAAATATTAATTTTTCAATGCCTGACCTTTCGAGAATACTAGGAATTATACTTGATAATGCTATGGAAGCAACTACAAAACTTGAAAAAGGAAGATATATAAAGCTTGAAATGAGATTTGATAACAAAAAATGCGCTGATATTATTCGCGTATATAATACTTACGATACAAGCATTAATATTAATACAAAAGATGTATTTAAAAAAGGTTATTCTAGTAAAGAAGTAAAATCAGGAATTGGTCTTTGGGAAGTCAAAAAATTAATTGATAAATCTGGAAACTCTCAAATATATGCTTCAATTGAAAAAAATCAATTTATTCAAAATATAATAATAGAAAAATGATGATATGTTTAAACATTATCATCATTTTTTAACATAAATATATCTCCATACTTTTATTGTACGGAGATATAGAATGTGTAAAAAATTATTTTTGTATTAAGCATCTTGGAGCTTTAGGTTGGTGCACAATTAATACAAAGCAGCTATTAGTTGATGATCTAGCATATTTTTCGACCATTTTTTTGAAGAATTTTTTCATTTTTTTCCCCCCTATATTTGATATACCATACAAATTATATTACTAACTTTGCACTATTAGATAAACTTTTTAATTTATATTTCATACTATTTCATTTAAAATAAACAATATACTATCGTATATATAATTAAAAAGCAATATAATAAATACAATATATCTAATATTAAAAGAATAATATTTTTATTATACTATTCTTTATTTTCATTATAGTATTCTTTGAATTCATCTGACTCATAACTATGTTTGCATCTTAAAATTTTATACATAAAGTTACTAGTAAAAAAATCAATTAAAAATACTGTGGAGATTACTATTCTTGCGTATTGTTCATTAAATCTTGTTAATACCAATGTTGAAATATATATGAACACTATTGAAACAATTGCATATATTTTATACTTCTTTCTTTTACCTTTATTTAAAATAGGTATTTCTTCCGTATCAGCAGGGACATGTTTATATATTACATATAATGAATAAATAAAAATTAATGCTGACACTATATATAAATAAATTACAGGAACATTAACAAATTTTCCAATAATTACTGGTATAAAGAAATATAGTGAAGTAAAAATAAAACAGTCTGTATTTGTTCTTGCGTGTGCTCCTCCAACTAATACTTTATAAAGAATTGTTATTAGCAATACAACACCGACTTGAGGTAAAATGTGAAAGAATAAACTTACTATAAAAACAAATAGATATTTAGGTACATCTTCTACTATTCTTGTTATCCCAAATAACATTATTTCTCGTTCATTTCCTTCTACAGTTTCGCCTCTATACAAGAAATGATCTAAAAGGTAATTGCTAACTTTATCAACCATTAGCCTCACCACCTAACTAAATTATATATTATTTTTTTGAATATATTTAAATTTAGTCTTAAAATGTCACATTTTGGATTTATAATCTATAATTTATTTTTTCAGGTCACTTTTTGGCTGTTTTAGGACATGCTACTTTTCTTATTTTGTAACAAAATATTTTTATTTATCATAATATACAAAAAAGGAGGTTATATATGCAAAATGATAATTTAGAAAAAAGTGATAGATTAGATTTTATTATTAATGACAACTTAAATGAATGTTTACATATAGGAGATAAAGCACCTTTATTTAATGCAAAAACCACTTTTGGAAATATTAAATTAAGTGATTACGCTGGAAAATGGCTTATACTTTTCTCCCACCCCCGGTGATTTTACCCCCGTCTGTACAACGGAGTTTCTAGCTTTTGCAAAAATGTATCCAGAATTTCAAAAAAGAAATTGTGAATTATTAGGACTTTCAATTGATAGTACCCCTTCACATCTAGCCTGGGTAAATAATATACAAAAGTCTACAGGTATAACGATTCCATTTCCAATAATAGCAGATAGAGATATGCAAATTGCAAAAAAATATTCAATGATTGCTCCAAATATTGATAATACACAAACAGTAAGATCAGTCTTCTTTATTTGTCCAGATCAAACAATTAGAGCTATTTTACAATATCCTATGACAAATGGTAGAAATATTGCTGAAATATTGCGACTTCTTGATGCTATGCAATTTACAGATGAAAATAAAATAATGACACCAGCAAATTGGTTACCAAATCAACCTGGTATAACACCAATGCCAAGTACTTACGATGAACTTGTTAAAAAGCAAAATAACTTAACTGGATTTAATTGTATTGATTGGTATCTATGTTTTAACACAAATATACCACATGATATTATTTCTGATAAATAAAAAGAAAAATTTAGGGAGGTATTGATATGAATAATAGTTGTTGTTCAAGTTCTGGAAATGGCCTTTTTGGTGGCAACTGTTGTATTATTGTTGTTCTTATAATAATAGTACTATTCTGTTGCTGTTCAAGCAATGGAAATTCAAATAATAATTGTTGTATGTTATAACAAATAAGCCCTAGCATTTTTAGCTAGGGCTTAATAAATATATATTTTTTTATTTATTTATTAAATAATAATACCATAGTAAGTAACTATATTGTCTTAATTTTTATTCCATTTGAATATCATAAATATTCTCAATATTTATTTTTTCGCCTGAATCTAATAATATCCTTTTTTTATACTCATCTATTTTTGTAACTAATCCATTTGAAATAAAATATTTTCCACCACTTTTTTTCAAATCTTTTACAAAATATATAATTTTTACATATATATTTTTTTGTATATTTAATTTTATATAATTTAATTTTTGATCAATTATACACTTTAAATTATCATCAATAATTAACATCTCATCCGTTGTTCTGACAGTTTCATCTATTGCATCACTATATCCGGTTAATGCTGCAAATGGTGCAAATTGAAAAGCTCTATTTGATATACTCATTTTTTCATGTTTACTTGAGACATGATGTTCTAGATTTATAATATCACTATAGTCATCATTTATTAATTCAAACTTATTCACTGTGTCCACCTATCTGCTTATTTCTACTAAGCGTAGTTGCTCCTTCCTCTAAATTAAACGCCTTAATAATTGCATTTTTTCCATATTTATTTTTTATGCCTATAACAGTTTCTTGTAATTTCTTTTCTTTTTGTAATTTTTCATCTTGTTTTAATTTTTCTTCAATATCTGTAAAAAAATCTAATTGCTCATATGATGTTGATATTTTATCCTCTCTTAATAAATTTCCAACACAAATATTAATCTTTCTAATTAATAAATCTTTATTTACTATTTTATCAAAAAGCTTCAAAAATCCATCCATAATAGTCATAGTAGAAGATGTCATATTTTCTAGTCTAAATGTTCCATGTGCAGGTTTTGGCACCATTCTTCCATATCTATCTTCATTTAGCTTTCCATTAAAATTGCTATTATACTTTAAATTTTCCACATCATAATCAACTGTCAAAACTAACATGTCTGTCAAATATTTCTTACCAACCATATCTAATACAAGTAAATCTACCATTTCTTTTAATATCAACCTACTTTTTTCATAATTATATGGACAACTTAAAACTTGACCAGAACTTATACTTTTACTTTCAGGTTTGCATCTCTTTATATCAGATATAGTTGTACATTCCCATCCCCAACTATGATCAATTAAAAGTTCTGCATTAACTCCAAATAATCTATATAACAAATCTTCATTTAAAATAGAACATCTTGCTACATCTCCCATTGTATAAATACCATATCTTTCAAGACTTTTGCTATATCCCTTTCCAACTCTCCAAAAATCTGTAATTGGAGTATGTGACCATAATTTTTTTCTAAAACTTCTCTCATCTAATATTGCAATTCTCACCCCATTACAATCAGGTTCAGCATGTTTTGCAAGTATATCCATTGCTACCTTACACAAAAACATATTTGTACCAATTCCAGCTGTAGCAGTTATACCAGTTGTTCTATATACATCCATGATAATTTTAGATACCAATTCCTTAGCTGTAACATTGTATGTTTTTAGATAACTTGTTAAATCACAAAACACCTCGTCAATAGAATACGAAAATATATCATCTGGAGAAATATATTTTAAATAAACATTATATATATCAGTACTATATTTCATATAATAAGCCATTCTAGGTTTAGCAATTATGAAATCTAATTCCAAACTGTTATTGTTTTCTAATTTTGTATCGTCATACGATTTACCAATAAATTTGTTATTATTGGCTTTTAATCTTCTTTTAAAATTTACATTTCTAACTTTTTCATTAACTTCAAAAAGTCTTGCTCGTCCTGGAATTCCATGTTTTTTTAAACTAGGTGAAACTGCTAGACATATAGTTTTTTCCGTTCTAGAACTATCAGCAACCACGAGGTTTGTTGTTAGAGGATCAAGGCCTCTTTCCATACATTCTACTGAAGCATAAAATGATTTTAAATCAATAGAAGCATATACTCTTTCCACATTTTTCACCTCTTAATTAATAAATTAAAAATTAGGCACATATTTTTCCTCATTTTTTCCAAGTCTTTGAAAATATCCATTTTCAAGACCTAAATCGTACATATACTTTTCAATAATATGATATTCTCTTTTTGTTATTTTCCTATTTAACTCATTTATATTTTGTGCTTCATTTGTTGGGAAATACTGTGCCATAATACTCACATAAGCCTCTTTACCAATATTTTCTACAATCCATTCTAATACATTCTTAGTATTTTTAGTATTATTTGGAAGTATTAAATTTCGTATAATTAATCCTTTTTTTATTATACCATTATTATCAAATATAGGATGTCCAACTTGCCTATACATTTCAAGAATTGCACAAGAAGCAAAGTCAAAGTATTTATTTACACCAGAATATTTAAGTCCCAATTCATTACTACAGTATTTAAAATCTGGAAGATAAACATCAATAAGGCCATCTAACTCCTTTATAGTATCTACATTTTCATATCCACTAGAATTATATATTACAGGAATATTAAGTCCATTTTTCTTCGCTAAAATTAAAGCCTCTTTTATGTGTAAAGCATAAATGGTAGGTGTAACTAAGTTTATATTGCAAGCACCCTCTTCCTGTAAATTCAAAAATATATCAGCAAGTTCTTTTCTTGAAATTTCTTTTCCTTTTCCCTCTTTACTTATTTTATAATTTTGGCAATAAACACACCTCAAATTACAATTAGAAAAAAATACTGCTCCTGAACCTTTAGTTCCACTTATACAAGGTTCCTCATAAAAAAATTTAGAGCTAAGTGCTATTTTTACATTTTCTCCTGATTTACAAAAACCTCTTTTTTTATTTTCCCTATCCACTAAGCACATATGTGGACATAAATTACATTTATTTAAATACATCATAATAATATAATTATACAGTAATTATATTATAAAAACAAGTTTAATAGTTAGAATTTCTATACTAAGCAAGCCACTTTTTTTAGCTCTCTTGCATTATCTAAGGCTATTGTTGTAATAGTACCAGACGAAATTCTTGCTATTTCTTTTATTGCCATATTATCATCTAAAAGTTCTATTTTAGATGATGTATGATTATTTAATGATTTTTTAGAAATATAATAGTGATAGTCAGCATAAGCTGCAACTACAGCTAAGTGAGTAATACATAGTACTTGATGATTTTTTGAAACCTCTTTTAATTTAAGACCTACAGCACTACCAGATTTTCCACTTATTCCAGTATCTACCTCATCAAATATTAAAACAGGTACACTATCAGTTTTTGAAAGAACGTTTTTTATAGCTAGCATTATTCTTGAAATTTCACCACCCGATGCAATTTTACTAAGACTTTTATAATCATCACCTAAATTTGTTATTATTTTAAATGAAACATTATCTAATCCCCTACTTTTAAAATTTCTATCCTTACTAAATTCAACATTTACTTTAATCCTAGCATTTTTCATTTCTAAATCACTTAGTTCTATATTTATTTTTTCCTGTAATTTTTTGGCCATATCTTTTCTTGTACTACTCATTTTACATGAAAGTTCATACATTTTTTCTTGTATATTTTCTAATTTTTTTTGAATCTCATTTAAATGTTCTTCCATGTTTTCTATTTCCTCTTTTTTTGCAATATTTGACTCTTTATACTTTAGTATTTCTTCAATATTATTTCCGTATTTTCTCTTTAAAGAATAAAGTAAATCTAGTCTTTTTATAACATCATTATTATAATTTTCATCAAATGATAATTCCTCTTTATAATTAAATAGTTCCTGTGACATATCTTCTAAGTCATAATATATTCCTTCTATTCTATCACTTTGTTTCTTATACATATCATTAAACTGAGATATCCTATTTAAATTTTTTACAACTTCATTTATATTATTTAATATCTCAGATGATATTAATTCTTCTGAAATATTAAGTGCTTCATTAATTTTCTCAGCATTTCTCATAATTTTTGATTTTTCTTCTAACTGTTCTTCTTCACCCACTTTAAAATTTGCCTCTTCTATTTCATTTATTTCATAATCTAATAGATCAAGCATTCTCTTTCTTTCTTTTTCACTTCCAAAATTTTCTTTTAATTCAAGGCTAAATTTTAAATACTCATTATATAACTTAGTATACTCTTCTTTATCTTCTAAAAGTTCATCTTTAGCATATGCATCTAAATAAGTTATATGGTTTGATTCATCTAATAAATTTTGATTATCATTTTGTCCATGTATGTTTATAACATGACTCATATATTCTTTTAATTCATTTACTGTAACAAGTCTTCCATTAATCTTACATTTATTTTTTCCACTTACACTTATTTCTCTTGAAACTATATCGTTTTCGGTATTAGAATTTTTATTTATCATAATTTCAACTAAACAATAATTCTCACCTGTTTTTATTACATCCTTAGAAAATCTAGAGCCACAAATTAGAGATAAAGCATCTACAAGCAAACTTTTTCCAGCACCTGTTTCTCCTGTAATTATATTAAGCCCTTTTTTAAAATCCACCGTTATATTATCTATTATTCCTATATTTTCTATGTGCAAAGTTTCTATCACAATACCACCTCATTAAATAAACGTTTGTTCTTGAATATTATATCACATTTTTATATTTTGTCAATACGTTTGTTCTTTTTTTGAAGTAAAATTATCTGTGACTCCACATACAATAATCAAAACGAATGGAAACTTGCTTTATTATCCAATTTGTATGAACACATCTTTAATATCATTATATTTGTATAATATACTTTTTTTAATTCTTTTTAGTACTTCTACTGTAAACTTTAAATTTTTTGAGTCATTAATAGCTAATACAATTAACAATATATATTTACTACCTATAGGCTTTGCACATATTTTATCTATTTTTAAAACTTCTTCATTTTTTAAAATATCATTTTTTATTTTGTTAATATACTCTTTATTAATATTTTTATCCATTAAGATTTCAAATGAAGATATAAACAATTTAATTCCTGTATACCCTATCCATAAAGCAATTAATATTCCAATTATGTTATCAACAAAAGTTATCCTAAAATAACTAAGTATAATTCCAATCATTGTAACAAGAGATATTGCTACATCATTTCTACTATCTAGGATACATGATTTTATAAGTATACTTTTTATTTTTTTATACTTTATTTTAGAATATATACACATAAAAAATTTTAAAATAATTGTTACTAAACAGACAATTAAAGAAATATATGAAAATACAACAACATTCTTTGTGATTATATTTTTAATAGACGATATAACCAGCATAATGGATGTTACAATCATAAACACACTAATTAAAAGTCCAAAAATGTATTCTGATTTTCCATAACCAAAACAGTACTTGTCATTTTGCTTTTTTGCCGAAATTTTAGCTCCTATAAACGATAACACAGATGCTGTCATATCTTCAAAACTATGCAAGCTATCAGCAAGTAGAGCATTACTACCAGATATAACTCCTGCAAAACATTTTACAATAATTAAAAATAAATTAATTATTATTCCTAGTATACTTATTTTATTTATAACATGACTTCTATTATTCATACTTTCCTCTTATTTACATTTAAACTTTAATATAATATTATATTAAATTCTTTTAGTTTTGACATATATTTTTATCCAAAATTTGACAATTACCTTTATACCGTGCTATAATTTTTTAGTAAAAAAGGAGATTTTTTCTTATGGAGGATCAAAATAAAATTATACAGGAAGGCTTATCATCTGATGATGTGAAAAAAAGGCAGAAAAAAAACTTAGTAAATTATGATACTTCTGTTCCAACGAAAAGTATCAAAAAAATTCTATTTGATAATTTCTTTACTATATTTAATTTTTTAAATTTATTTTTAGGAATTATAGTATTTATGGCAGGATCATTTAAAAATATGATATTTTTAAGTGTTGTAATTATAAACACAGCAATAAGCACTATACAAGAAATTCATTCAAAAAAAGTAGTAGACAGATTATCTGTTCTTGCAAGTAGTAAAGCTCATGTTATAAGAGATGGAAAAAGACAAGAAATATCCATAAATGAAATAGTAATTGATGATGTATTAGAGTTTAAAACAGGAAGCCAAATAGCAACAGATAGTATAATTTTAAACGGTACGGTACAAGTAAATGAATCATTTCTTACAGGTGAACCTGATAGTATAGAAAAAAAGAAGGAGATGTTTTACTTTCAGGAAGTTATATTGTTAGTGGAAATTGTGCAGCAAAAGTTATACATGTAGGTGAAGAAAATTACACTGCTAAAATATCTAAAGATGCAAAATATGTAAAAAAAGTAAATTCTGAAATAATGACTTCATTAAATAAAATAATTAATTTTTTAACATCTGCAATTATACCAATTGGTATAGCACTTTTTATTGTTCAACTAAATGTAGAGAATTTAAGTCTTCAAAGTGCCGTGACTAAAACTGTAGCTGCAATTATTGGTATGATACCAGAAGGTCTTGTACTTCTTACAAGTACTGTGCTTGCTGTAAGTGTTGTGAGGCTTTCAAAATCTAAAGTTTTGGTTCAAGAACTATATTGTATAGAAACATTGGCAAGAGTTGATACCTTATGTTTAGATAAAACTGGTACTCTTACTGAAGGGATTATGGAAGTAAAAGATTATATTCCAATCAATGACTCTGATACTAATATGAAAAACATTCTTTCAAACATAGCAAAATTTTCAGAAGATGGAAACTCTACTATAAATGCCATAAAAGATTATTTTAAAGATATAACAAATGAATTTATACCGGTTAAAAAATATGCTTTCTCATCAAAAAATAAATGGTCTGCAATTACATTTGAAAATCAAGGTTCATATATTATTGGTGCACCGGAATTTATTTTGAAAAACAACTTTAAAAAATATGAAAATACAATAAATAAATATACAAAAGATTACAGAGTACTGGTTTTAGCACATACCCAAAGTAAAATAGAAAAAGAAAATTTACCTTTAGATACTGATATAATCGGATTACTTCTTATTACCGATAAAATTAGAAAAGAGGCAAAGGATACATTAGAGTATTTTTATAAACAAGATGTTAATATAAAAATAATATCTGGAGATAATCCTATTACTGTATCTAAGATTGCAAAACAAGTTGGAGTTAAAAATTATGATAAGTATATAGATATGTCTAAAATAACTGATAAAGATAGCATGTTGGATATAGCAACAAATTACACTGTATTTGGACGTGTAACCCCAACTCAAAAAAAAGAATTAGTACTTGCACTAAAAAGCAAGGGAAAAACTGTAGCCATGACTGGTGATGGTGTAAATGATGTTTTAGCATTAAAAGCTGCTGATTGTAGTATTGCAATGCAAAATGGTAGTGACGCCACAAAAAATGTTGCCCAATTAGTACTTTTAGATTCTAATTTTGCATCAATGCCTAAAGTTGTAGCTGAAGGAAGAAGAACAATAAATAATATACAGCGTTCTGCATCTTTATTTTTGGTAAAAACAATATACTCAACAATACTCGCTCTCATGTTTTTATTTATGGGAGAAGCATATCCATTTGTTCCAATACAACTTACATTAATTAGTACTGTTACAATTGGTATTCCATCATTTATACTAGCTCTTGAACCGAATAACGCTCGTATTAGAGGAAATTTCTTAAGAAATGTTATTTCCAAATCATTACCTACAGGTATTACAGTTGCACTCAATATTCTTATAATATCTATATTAAATAAATGTAATATCATTAGTAATGAGCATTACTCTAGTCTATGTGTAATTGCAACTAGTATATGTGGATTAATTCTTCTATTTACTCTTACTAAATCTAGGAAAAATGAAGACACTATATTTCCTTTTTCTATGTTTAGAATGCTAATTGCTCTATCTATGTCCGCTCTTTTAATATTTGGAGTGACATATCTTGGAAATTTCTTTAACATTGCATATATAGTTCCAATATTAGATAAAATTGCTTTTATTGTTATAGGATCAATTATAATATTTATAATACTTAATCTAATATTTACTAGAACACTAATTATAAGAAAAACTATACGTATTGGAAAAAAGTTACAAAAAACAGTAGGGAAATAAATTCCTTACTGTTTCTTATACTGTATGTGGATTTATATGCATAATAACATCACATATAAAATCATATTGATTCATTAAATCATCTTTTATTTTTCCACCAATATTATGAGCATTTTCTAATGTCAAATTTCCATTAATAGAAATTTTAAGTATTATTATATAGCTATTTCCAACAGGTTTTGAAAGTATCTCATCCACATGTAGGACTTCTTTTTCATTTTGAACAATAGTTGTTATTTCATTATATATTTTTTCGTCTAAACTAGTGTCCATAAGGATAATATATGATTCTTTTAAGAGCCTTATTCCAACAAAAATTATCCATAAAGATATTAATATACCAATTACTCCATCTATAAAATAGAAACCAAAATAACTAGCTAGAATACCTATTAATGTACCAAGAGTAACAAACATATCATTTCTATGATCTTCTTTAATTGCCTTTATAAGTATGCTTTCTGTTTCTTTATTTTTTCTATATGCATAAAGAAATAAAAATAACTTAATTAATATAGTTACTATACATACTAAAACTAGAAAGATTGAAACATTTACTCTATTTTTGTTAACTATACTTTCTATTGACGTTTTTACCATAATTATTGAAGCAATTATCATAGATATACTTATTAAAAATGAAAAAATATACTCTGCTTTTCCGTGGCCATAGGGATGATCATCATCTTTAGGTTTTGAAGATAACTTTGCACCAATAAAAGACATTATTGAAGCAAATATATCTCCTGCACTATTTAAGCTATCTGCAATCATCGCATGCGAATTTGAAATAAATCCTATTATTCCTTTTATAACAAGCAAAAATACATTTGCACATATTCCAATGATACTTACTTTTTTTATATTTTTATCTCTAAAAGTATTTTCATTTTCTCTCATAAACTCACCTCTTATTATTTTGAGTTAAGTTCTTTTATTCTCTTTTCAATATCATTTAGCATTTCTTCATATTTAATTACTTTCATTTTTTCTTGCTCAACAAGATTTGCAGGTGCCTTAGATACAAACTTCTCATTTGACAACATAGATTTTGCTCTGTTTAATTCCTTTAAAACTTTTTCTTTTTCATTATTTAATCTTTCATTTTCTTTATCTAAATCAACTGCTCCAAATAAATCTAAATATATGCTAATTCTTGGAAGTGTAATAGAGGTATAATTGTTATTTGCCTTTTCTTCTGCATCAATATACTCTATATTCTCTATATATCCAAGTCTTTTTATATAATCTTCGCAAAGTTTAAATAATTTTTTATCATTTTCATTTTTTAGATATACTTGTGCGTTTACTTTTTTTGATCCATTTATACCTGAATTTAATCTTTCATTACGTATACTACGTATCATATTTAAAAATAATTCTATAATTTCAGTTTCTTTTTCAAAGTTATAATTATCACAAGGATACATATCCTTCATAATTGAATTTTTATCAGTATGTAAATTTTGATATATTTCTTCAGTTATAAATGGCATATATGGATGTAGCATTTTAATAACTTGTACTAAAACATGATTTAGTGTCCATACTGCAACAGAATATGAAAATGGATTTGTTTCCTTATCATATAATCTTGTTTTTACTATTTCTATATACCAATCACAAAAATCTGACCATATAAAGTCATACAATTTTTGAAGTGGCACACCAAGTTCATACTTATCTAAATTATCTTTTACTTCTTTTTCAAGTTTTGATAATTTTGTTAATATCCATTTGTCAGCAGGTAAAAAGTTTTCAACATTTTCCACTGCTATATCATCTATATACATGTTTACAAATTTAGCTGCATTCCAAAGCTTATTTGCAAAATTTCTAGCAGTTTCTAATTTTTCAGGCATATATCTCATATCATTTCCAGCTGATATATTTTGAGTAAGTGAAAATCTAAGTGCATCAGTACCATAATTTTCAATTACTTCTATAGGATCAACGCCATTTCCAAGCGATTTAGACATTTTTCTTCCTTGTGAATCTCTAACTAATCCATGTATATACACATTTTCAAAAGGAATTTTATTTGTATAATGAAGCCCTGAAAATATCATTTTACTAACCCAGAATGTTATAATATCATAACCTGTTACAAGTACTGAATTTGGATAAAAATAGCTATAATCTTCTGTATTATCAGGCCATCCAAGTATTGAGAAAGGCCATAATGCTGATGAGAACCAAGTGTCTAACGTATCTTCATCTTGAACAACTTCTCCTCCACATTCACATGTCGTTATATGTTCTTTTGATACTGTAATCTTACCACACTCTTTACAATAATACGCAGGTATTCTATGTCCCCACCATAACTGTCTTGATATACACCAATCTTCAATATTTTCCATCCAATTTAAATATATCTTTTCAAATCTTTTTGGAATAAATTTAATATCACCATTTTTAACAGCTTCTATTGCTGGTTTTGCAAGTTCTTCCATTTTTACGAACCATTGATTTGATATATACGGTTCAATTGTATGATGACATCTATAGCAAGATCCTACATTATGTACATGTGGTTCAATTTTTACTAAAGCACCAATATCTTTTAATTCCTTAACAATTTCTTCTCTTGCTTCTAACGTTGTCATTCCTTCATATTTTCCAGCTTTTTCATTTAATGTACCGTCTTCATTTAATATATTTATAATCTCTAAATCATGTCTTTTTCCAACTTTAAAGTCATTAGGATCATGTGCTGGAGTAATTTTAACAACACCTGTACCAAATTCCATATCTACATATCTATCAGCAACTACAGGAATATATTTATTTACAATTGGGAGAAATACTCTTTTACCAACTATATCTTTGTATCTTTCATCATTTGGATTTACAGCAACTGCTGTATCTCCAAGCATTGTTTCAGGTCTTGTAGTAGCAACAACAACATAATCATCACTATTTTCTATTTTATAACGTATATGCCATAAATTTGATTTTTGTTCTTCATATTCAACCTCAATATCTGAAATTGGAGTTTTACACTCAGGGCACCAATTTACAAGTCTTTCACCTTTATATATAATGCCTTCGTTATACAATCTTTCAAAGACTTCTAAAACTGCCTTTGAGCATCCTTCATCCATTGTAAATCTTGCTCTTTGCCAATCACAAGAAAGGCCTAATTTTCTTTGCTGCTCTACGATTTTTCCGCCATATTCTTCTTTCCATTTCCATGCCTCTTCAAGAAATTTTTCTCTACCAAGACTTTCTTTAGACTTTCCTTCTTTTTTTAATTTTTCTACAACTTTAACTTCTGTTGCAATACTTGCATGATCTGTACCTGGTACATATAGCGTTGGATCTCCAAGCATTCTATGATAACGAATTAATATATCTTGAATTGTATCATCTAATGCATGTCCAATATGTAACTTTGCTGTTACATTTGGAGGTGGCATAGATATTACAAAAGGTTTTTTACCTTTATCAATTACAGGTTTAAAATATCCATTTTCCTCCCAATTTTTATATATTTCATTTTCTCTTTTCTTAAAGTCAAAATTTTTATCCAACTTATATTCCCCCTATCTCATATATATGTATATTATTCCAAGCATACACACACTAACAACATATCCTGCTATTTTTATAACTTTTGTAGCTTTATTTTCTTCAACATTTTCAAATCTTTTTCTTGCAATAACTCTTGCGTTAAATATACTTATTACGCAAACAAGTACCACAAGCAAACATATAAATACAATCATATTTTTTACCATATTTATCACCACTTCTTTTACTATTTTTACTATATAAAAAACACAGTCTTATCCTTAATTTAAGGACGAAGACTGTGTTCGCGGTACCACCTTAATTCATGCTTATGCATGCTCTTAATTACAATTAACCGATTGCTTACGGAATATACTTACACATAATATATACTTCAGTATATCAGCTCCAAAGCTACCTTCAAATACATTAGTGTTAGAAAACTTTTCAGCCACGAGTTTTCATCTCTTATTTCTATTTGTATTTTACTCCTCTTTATCATCGCTTTTTTATTAAATTACATCTAAAGTATACCATAATCTGCTACAAAAATCAATAAATATAGTAACATTTTTTATTCTATTCTTCTGGTTCTGGAGCCTCTACCGGACAAACACTTCTACAAACTCCACATTCAATACATTTCTCAGGATCTATTACATATTTATCCTCACCTTGTGATATTGCCCCTACTGGACACTCCAATGCACATGCACCACATGAAATACATTTATTAGTTATTCTATATGCCATAAATTTTTCCCCCTTAAATTCTTATACATTTTATTTTTCTAAACTTCTTTACTTTTGTTATTTATAATCATATCTGCATTATACATTTCAAATCTTTCATCTTCTTTATCTTTGCCAAATTTTACTTTAACTTTTTTTCCTAATATATCAACAGATACTACCTTTCCTTCTTCTCTTTCACCTTTTACTTTTACAAAGCTTCCAACTTTAGGTAAATATTTTAAATTTTCTTTATATGCCTCTTCTTCATATCGTAAACAACACATAAGTTTTCCACATGCACCTGAAAGTTTTGACATATTTATTTGTAATCCTTGTTCTTTTGCCATTTTAATTGTAACAGGATCAAAATCTTGTAAAAAAGTTCTACAACAAACTTCTCTACCACACATTCCAAGAGTGGGATATGATTTTATCTCGTCCCTTGGACCAATTTGCCTTAACTCTATTCTTGTCTTGTATTTTGAAGCCAAACTTTTTACTAGTTCTCTGAAATCAATTCTATCTTCAGCCGAAAAATATACTGTAAGTTTAGTACCATCTAATATATATTCGGCGGCCAAAATCTTCATGTCAAGTTTTAGTCTTTTTGCTTCTTTTCTACAAAAATCTGCTACTTCTTTTGCTTTAATCTCTCTTTTTTTTAACTCTTCAAAATCTTTTTTTGAAGCAGGTCTAAGAATTTTGTTTATCTCTATTTTGTTACTTAAACTATCCTTATCTAATATCTTAACTACTCTTCCTATTTCTTCTCCTCTTTCAGTCTTTGCTATAACACTATCGTTAATCGAAAATTTATATTTTAAAGGATCAAAATATTGCATTTTGCCTGTCTTTTTAAATCTAACTGCTATTATTTTATTTTCCATATTCCCTCCTTATATTTCATCTATTATTTTTAAAATCATATTATCAATTACTATATCATAATTTCCATTTCGTTTAAGCCTTGAAATAGCTCTTTCTACAACACAAACGCCGTTATATATTTTGTTAGAATACAAAATATATTCTAAATATTCTAATAATTCTAAATTATCAAATTTTATATTCTGTGAAATTTTCATTGCAGATACTGAATCTTTTTTAATAACGTAATCTACCATTTTATCTACTTCTTCAAACTGCGTCATAAGTTCATTTTCTACAATATTTATAGCTTTTCCAACAGAGCCATTAATATACTCTAATATATTAGAACTTAAATTAATATTAAATTTATCTTTTATATATTGGTTTACGCTCTTATTATCTAATCCTTCAAAATTTATTTTATTTGTCCTTGAAAGAATTGTTGTAAGTATTTTATTTATATTAGAACATATTAGTATAATAACAACAGATTTTGGCGGTTCCTCTAAAGTTTTAAGTAAAGAATTTTGAGCTGCAATATTCATATAATCTGCATCATTAATAATATATACTTTATGATCACCTGAAATTGGTGCAATATACACATCATCAATTATTTCTTTTCTAATTTGTTCTATTATTATATCCTTTTTATCTTCTAACCTTGAAACCAATTTAAAATCAGGACAACTATCTAAATTTGATGTATTTAATATATACTTTGCAAGTTCCTTTGCAAATGTTAGTTTTCCTATTCCATCTTCACCAAAAAAGATATAAGAATGTGATATATTATGTTTGTTTATAACCTCTTCAAAATATGTCTTTTTTTCATCATGTCCCATTATATTCTCAAACATCATATATCACCTCTATTTTTATAATTTACCAATTTTATTTAATGGCCATACCCTAATTACAACATATCCATTTACTTTTTCAATAGGTACGCAACCAAAGAATCTTGAATCTTTACTTGATAATCTATTATCCCCCATCATAAACACAGTTCCAGCAGGAACTACAACATCGTTATATTTATCTTTATTAGTTACTTGCTCATTTAAATATGGTTCATCTAATTTTTCACCATTTCTATAAACGGAACCATCATCTCCTATTACTATATGATCTCCTGGAAGCCCAATAACTCTTTTTACATAACTAGACTTTCCAATTCCCATAAAGTTATAGAAGAATGAATCAATACCTGTTTTTTCAGTATAAGAGGCTATATTATTTTCATTAACTTCTAAATCATCTTCAAGTGGAGCCTCAAAAGTTACAATATCACCATATTTCAAATCTCTTTTAAATATAGTAGGTCTTGAAATAATTAATCTATCATTTTCTTTAGTAGTTGGAAGCATTGAAACCTGTTTTACCCCAGATATAGTACCAACAAAATAATTTATTATTAAATAAAGTACATATGCAATAACTAAACATAGAACCCATTCTAATATTTCTTTTATAATTGCCTTACTATTTTTCCTAACTTTAGCTCTAGTTTCATTGTTTATCTCGTCTGCTCTTATTTTATCATTTACATCTATATCATCATAAACAATTTCTTCTTTTTTAGGTGCTTCGTCTTTTTGATTTATTTCTTCTTTCTTTTCTTCAACTTTAATGTCATTATCCTTTTTTTCTATATTTTTCTTTACCTTTGTAACTTTTCCGTTCTCATCTATATCATCAAATTCAATTTCTTTTTTTTCACTTTCGTTATTATCCATATATTTCATTGCTAAATAATATTAGCAACTCTCCTCCTCTCAATATATCAACATAATAATTTTAACATAAACTTAAACAAAAAACAATATATAACTAAAAAATATACAAATTTAAGGCTGCGTAAAAATTACGCAACCTTAAACATATGCATTAATGTATCCAAAGCCAAATTATAATTTTCATCAACAATTTCATAAGGCGGTTTAAATGACTTAACCGTTCCGTCTTCATATTCCTTAATGGTATCAAAATACCAGTATATAGTTTTGTTTACCTTAAAAATATACCGCTTATTTTCTCCATTATCAATCATTGACAAAGTGCATGTTACATTATTTTTCTCTCTGATAGCTAATAATTTTTCAGTCATATAACATAACCTCCAAAAAAGTGATTTTTAGTTTCATATTAACTCTATAAAAGAATTATAACATACATCGGCTATTAATTCAATAAATTAATGAATATTACTTCCATTTTCTAATGAACCCTTATTATTATCTAAAGTAAGAAGTTTTACAACATCATAATCACCTGCTGCAAGAAGCATTCCATTTGATTCAACACCTCTAAGTTTTGCTGGCTTTAGGTTTGTAACAACAACAACTTGTTTTCCTAATAACTCTTCTTCTGTATAAAATTCAACAAGTCCTGAAACTATAGTTCTTGGTTGTTCCTCTCCTACATCAACACTTAATTTATACAACTTATCAGATTTTTCTATTCTACTTACTTCTTTTATTTGACCAACCTTAAGCTCAACTTTGTCAAGTTCATCAATTGTAATTATTCCTTTTTTATTTTCTTCAACTTTTTCTTCATTTTTTTCTACAACTTGTTCATTCATTTTTTCTATCTCCTCTTTAATATCAACTCTTGGAAATAAATTATTACCTTTTGTTACAATTGTACCTTCTTTTAGAAGGCCAAAATTCTTTGCACTATCCCAACTTGTTATATCTTCATCAATTCCTATTTGTTTAAAAATTTCACCTGGGACATCAACCATATATGGTCTAAGTAAGATACCTATTATTCTTATACATTCAACTAGATTATATAGTACTGTATTTAGTCTATCATCTTTTCCTTCTTTACCAAGTACCCATGGCATTGATAAATCAATATATTTATTTGACTTATCAATAAGTTTCCAAATTTCTGTAATTGCATCATTTATTTTTAATTTATCCATTGATTCTTCAACCTTTAATGGTACTTCTTTTGCAAGTTGAATCAAATCATCATCATAATTTTCAAAAGATTTTCCTTTTTTTATTACTCCATTATTATACTTAGAAACCATTGCAGTTACTCTACTTACAAGATTTCCTAAATCATTTGATAAATCTGAGTTAGATTTTTCCAAAAATAACTCTTCTGAGAAATTTCCATCTTGTCCTAAAGTCATTTCATGAAGTAGGAAATATCTTACAGAATCCCTTGAAGTTGCATTTATATATACCCTTGGATCTTTATAATTTCCAAATGATTTTGATATTTTATTTCCATCAACTACAAGCCATCCATGACCATATATTTTCTTTGGAAGTGGTAAATCAAGTGCCATTAAAAGTGCTGGCCATATCATTGCATGGAACCTAAATATTTCTTTTCCAACTAAATGTAGATCTGCTGGCCAATACTTCTTAAATTTTGATTCGTCACCACTTAAATATCCAAGTCCAGATATATAGTTAGTTAAAGCATCTATCCAAACATATACTGTATGTTTTGGATCAAATGGTACCTTTATTCCCCATTTAACACCTGTTCTTGAAACACATAAATCCTCAATACCCTTTTTAAAGAAGTTATTTATAAGCTCATTCTTTCTTGAAATAGGCTCTAAAAATTCAGGATTCTCATCAAAGAACTTAAGTAATCTATCTTGATATTTTGAAAGTTTAAAGAAATAACTTTCCTCTTTTACAAGTTCAACATCTCTGCCACAATCAGGACATTTTCCATCTACAGCTTGTGTTTCAGTCCAAAACGACTCACATGGAGTACAATATAGTCCTTCATATTCAGATTTATAAATATCTCCCTTATTATATAATTTTTCAAATATTTTCTTAACACATTCAACATGTTCTTCATCAGTTGTTCTTATATACTTATCATATGTTATTCCTAAATCATTCCATAATTCCTTTGTATCTGTTACAATTTTATCAACATATTCTCTTGGAGTAACACCTGCGTCTTTTGCTTTTCTTTCAATTTTTTGTCCGTGTTCATCTGTTCCTGTCATGAAAAACACGTCATATCCTCTAAGCCTTTTATATCTTGCAATTGCATCAGCTACAACTGTACAGTAACAATGTCCAATATGAAAGTTACCACTTGGATAATATATAGGTGTTGTAATATAATATTTCTGCTTTTCCACTTTAATCACTCCTTATTTACTTTTACTACTACTGTAGATATAGCATTATCCTTTACATGAGAAATGCTAACATCTATTTCTACCTCATGTTTATCACATGCTTTTTTTATTTCTTCATTTAAAATATATACCTTTGGTCTTCTAGATAGTTCCTCTATATTTAATATTTCTACATCTAAGTAGCTTATTGTTAAATTGTTTTCTATTATAAATTTAGACATTGCTTTATATATTGCTTCTTTTGCAGCAAATCTTCCAGCATATCTTTGATATTTTATATCAGATTTTATTTTGTCTATATTTCCTATTTCATTTTTTGTATATATATTTTCCTTAAATCCTTTTGTATTCTTTACTGCATCTTCTATACGAGATACCTCAATTATATCTGTTCCACAATATATTTGCATAAAATTCCCCCATTAAAATTTCTTTTCAAACTTATGCTTTATCCAGCTTGCAATAAGATATGTTGGATAACTTAAAGCTGAAAAAACCATTGCTATTATTATATATACTTGAATATCCTCTAAATTTATTACATTTGTTAACATTTGAATACCAGAAAAACTTATATTTATAACATAAAAAATCATAAGTATCATACTTATTCTTGATTGATTATTGCTTACAACATAATCATAATATTCTAAATATTCTTTATGAACCTCGTCATAAAGTTCTGGAAGGCCAAATGCTTTTTGCCATAATTTCCAGATATCCATTCCGTGTTCTGAGTTAGTAATTTGTCCAAACCAACTTGAATTTGTAAATTGAGTTAAATTTTTCTTTAATTTTTTAACTGCTGTTTTATCTTGTCTCATCAAATTCTGCGAAAAATTTATAAGACTGATTCTTTGATATAGCGCTATAAGCACCATATACAAATATCTTTTTTCAAAATTATATGGCATTCTTGTTATATCATATTTTTCTTTATCAGATACGAATACAACTCCACTCTCTCTTGAAAATCCAAACATTGAGTATTTCCATCTAGAATAAACGTTATCAAAAAGTCTATCACATTCTTCATTAAAAATAGCACTACTTTTACTATGCATAACGTACTGAAATTTATAGAAATCATTTTGCATTTTATAAAAATCTGTATCTTTCTCCCAATCATCTACACAAACATATGAATATGTAAACATTTTGTCAAAATACATTTTATCTAAACTTTTGCTTTCATATTCAGAAGTTATATTTCTTATAAATTTAGGAATATTAATAGTTTTACTATTTTCAACTATTCTATTAGTTGCACTTCCTTTTATTCTAGGTGTTAAATTTCTAAAATAATGGTTAAAATCTAATATTTTATTAAAGTCAATTAACTCACTTTTCTCATCAATTTGTGTTTTAAAGTCTATAAAACATATACCACCTTCAAAACATATTATTTTAATATCCGATATATCATAATTAATAACTTTACCATCGAAATCTGTTATACTACCTTTTTTTATTCTAGCCATATTATATTTAAACGTTATACATGTAGTTTTACTAAGTTCTAATGATCTTCTAAAAACTCCTTGCGTTTTAAATTTTTTTATATATTTTTTATCCCAAAATAAAGAAGGAAACAAAAATTTTCTCATATATGGCAAAAAGAAATCGTACGACTCTTCATCGCTTTTATATTGATGATATACCATAGTCCACTCTTTTGTTTTCTTTAATATGCTTTCTATAAAATATGGATATTTCTCACTATCTATTACAAACGGATATAGAAAATGAGTATACTGATATTTGGCTTTAATATGCATATTACCACCTCTTTTGTTATACATATATATTATACTGTTTTTTACATAAAGTCAATATTTTTACAATAATTTTAACATAAACACTTGATTTTTGAAACTATAAATGCTATAATAATCTAGTACTTGATGTATCGGGGTATAGCTCAGTTGGTAGAGCGCGTGGTTTGGGACCATGAGGTCGCACGTTCGAACCGTGTTACTCCGACCATATTTAAGCAGTAAATTCAATTTACTGTTTATTTTTTGTTGAATTTCAATAGAATTTATAAGAAGTTAAAACCTAGTAAATATGCTATTTTCAAAGTAATTTTGAAGATCGGCATATTTTTTTATTCTAAAAAAATTATTTTAACTGCTTATAAATTCCAGAAAATTACCCTATTTTTCTCTGGAAAGAATTTCTGGAAAATTTTATATTCATTTCTGGAATTTCTGGAAAATCAAAAATTGTTTATTTCAAGCAGATTTATAGTTTTCCAAAAAATTGAAAGGAGAACTGAATTAAATGGAATTTACCCCATATAAAATTACAGAAACATTAGAATATATGTTTTACCAAGTTCCAATGGAATTATTTTTTAATGCTAATTATAAAAATAATTTGTCATTAGAAGCTAAAATGCTATATGGACTTCTACTTAGTCAATTAACTTTATCTATAAAAAATAATTGGCAAGATGAAAATGGAGATGTTTATATAATACTTACAAGAGAAAAAGTACAAAAAATGCTTAATATTTCTGATAAAACTGCTACTAAAGTTTTTAAGCAATTAAATAAATGCAAACTTATTTATGAAAATAAGCAAGGACAAACAAAACTTAATCTTATTTATGTTGGAAAAATTAATCATGATGATACTATTCCAAATATGATTCGTAAAAGTTCCGATTCTAGAGTCGGAAAAAATACGATTCATGACTCGGAAAATTTACGACCTAACTATAATAATAAAAACTATAATAATAGAACTAAAAGCAATCGAAACAATTTTGAGCAAAGAGATTATCAAGAAGGAGCATTATATTATTTATATGCTAATAACTTGGAACAATTATATGATAATTAAGAAATTTTGCCTTTTTTAACAAATTTATTAATTTTTGTGGTATAATAACTTAATAATTTAAAACTAGGAGGATTAAAAAATGTCTGTAAAAGAGGAAAATGAAATTACAATTAAGATAACTTGTTCAAATGAACAATTAATTAAACACTTAACAGATAAAGGATTTTGCGAGGGAAGAAAATTTACACTAGATGATTATTATTTAATTCCAAAAGATTTGAAATTAGATGATTTAACAACAAGAGATATTTTATCTAAAGCCGTAATAATTAGATATATTGTCGATGATGGCAAAATAATTCAAAAAATAACATTTAAAAAGAAAGACATTAATAGTAATGGTGAAATTTTGAGTCAAAAAGCAATTAATTGCGATGTATTGAACTATAAAGCAGGGATAAATTTATTTAATGAACTTGGATATTACCAAATTATGAACATTAAAGAAAGTGATATAATTTATTATAAAGATAAACTTGAATTAGCTATAAAATTCATTGAAAATAGTAATACTTTAATAGAAATTGAAACTGATGATAATTTTAAGACAATTGTTGAATTAAAACAATTGGTAACTGAATTAGAAATACCAATTGAAAAAGGTAATTATTTTGTAAAAAAAGCAGAAAATGAATTGAATAAAATTTTAAAAAGATAAAAACAAATTATAAAAATGTTAGGCTTAGTAATATAAAGGAGATTATAATGTACAATAAAATTTGTATAATTGGTGTGTACATTTGTCAATGATGCTTGATTTTTCAATTTTTGCATTTTTATTGATTTTATAAAACCTTTTTGATAAAATAATAGAAAGATTTTTGTTATGGAAGATATAAGTGTTATGTTAGATGGATATAAATTTAATTATAGAGTAGCTGCTATAATAAAAAAAGATGGTAAAATTTTGTTACATAAAAGTAAGAAAGATAATTTTTATGCGATACCGGGTGGACGTGTAAAAGTTGGAGAATCATCTATTAAAACTTTAAAAAGAGAATTTATAGAAAAAATTGGAAAAGATATTAATGTTAAAGAAATAAAAAATATGTAAGGAGAGTGTATATTATGAGAGCACCGTTTCAAGTTTTAGTTATACCATATAAAATAATAAATAACGAAATATTATATGGAATTTTTTTAAGATCAGATATGAAAGTTTGGCAAACAATATCTGGAGGTGGCGAAGATGATGAATCACCAATAGAAGCAGCAAAAAGAGAAGCAAATGAAGAAGCCGGTATTGATTATAGTGCTAACTATATTAAGCTGGATTGCACTTGTACTATACCAGTCGAATTTATTACAGGAAAATTCACTTGGGGAAAAGATGTATATATTTTAAATGAATATACTTTTGGGGTAGATGTAACAGATAAAAACATTGTATTATCTGATGAGCATGACGATGTAAAATGGTTAACATATGATGAAGCTAAAAAAGTTTTAGAATGGGATAGTAATATAAGTGCTTTGTGGGAATTAAACAAGCGCTTGTTAAGAAAATTGGGAAAGGATCTTTAGCAACTAGTATGAGAAAAAAGCAAAAAGCTATAAAAATTTTGGCATGGTAATTTCAATATGACTTTCCTATTATATAAAAAAACATTCGCAATTACTTAAATAATCGCGAATGTATTTTTTATTTAACTGTGTATGGTAAAAGCGCAATATGTCTTGCTCTTTGAATAGCATTTGTTACTTTTCTTTGGTGTTTAGCGCAAGTACCTGTTACTCTTCTAGGTAATATTTTACCTTTATCACTTACGTATCTTTTTAATTTTTCTACGTCTTTATAATCAATTTCATCTATTTTATCTACGCAAAAATTACAAACCTTTTTTCTTGGTCTTCTATAAGGTTTATCATTTTTTGAATTTCTTCTATTTCTAGCGTCTGCCATTTTCAATTGTCCTCCTTTCAACAAATATAACTAAAATGGTAATTCTTCTGTATCATCTATTGTTATGAATTCACCATCATCTGTTGATGCAGGTGTTGAAGCATTATTTGCCATACCTGCATTTGACATGTCTGCATCTCTTCTAGAATCTGCAAAATATGCATTTTCTATAATATAATCAGTTGCATATCTTTTTTGACCACTTTGGTCTTCCCAAGTTCTATTTTGAATTCTACCCTCAACTAAAACTTGTTGTCCTTTTCTATAGTATTTAGAACAAAATTCTGCTAACTTTCCAAATGCTGTTAAATTAAAGAAATCTGCTTTTCTTTCACCATTTGCTTCTGCAAATCTTCTGTTTACAGCTATTGAAAAAGTTGTAACTGGTGTATTAGTATTTTGAGTAAATCTTGATTCTGGGTCCCTTGTTAATCTCCCCATAAATTGAAATTTGTTCATTAAATTTCCTCCTTGCGTACTTTATCAGTACAAATTAGTTATCTTTTTTTATAACCATGTGTTTTAAAACTATATCTTCTAATCTTAGAATTCTTTCAAATTCAGATATAAATTCTGGTTTAGCAACAAATGTAAATAGGATATAAACACCTTCAGTTTCTTTTTTTATAGGATAGGCTAATGTTTTTTTCCCCCATTCATCTACATTTGTAAGTTCGCCATTTTTTGATATCATTTCTTTCATTTTTTCACCGAAAGCAACTGTTGCTTCCTCTTGTGCTTTTGCAGAAAGAATTATAACTGCTTCGTAATTATTCATGACTAAAACTCACCTCCTCTTGGACTTCTGACTCTACGACTTATGTAGAGTAAGGAAATTAACTAGAAGCATTATATCATACATTCTGCTTTTTAGCAACATTTTTTTCATAATTTAAAAAAATTACATTAATAATTAATTATATTTTGTGTTATACTATTATTGCATAAACATTGACTTTGTAACTGTTTAATTATATAATACATATACTGAGTATAAGAGAGCAAATATTTTTTCAGGAGGTGTAACTTATGCAAATTGAAAAAATAAATAAAAATAAAGTAAAAATAATATTAACTCTTGAAGAACTAGAAAAAAGAGACGTTAATATAAAGGATATAGAAAAAAATAATGAAATTGCAAAAGAATTATTTTGCAATTTAATAGAGGAGTCAAATATTGATGAAGAGTTTGAATTTGACAACTCACAACTATTAATTGAAGCAAGTTCAGATAATAATAATTTATTTATTGTAACAATAACTAAAGTAGATAATATGCCGGATTTAAAAAAGTATTCTTTATTAGAAAAAAATTCAAAAGGTAAGAATAGATCAACTAACAATTCAATTGACTACAAGGTAGATAGCTATATATATTCTTTTGAGAGTATCGATAATATTTTAGAAATGTGTACAAAATCACAATCAGAACTTTTATTTTGGGGTAAAAATAGTCTTTATAAATATAATGGCCTTTATTATATTATTTTTGCTAAATCAAGTGTAAAAAACAAAAAATTCTTGAAGACTTTTATTTTCTTATCTGAATATTGCCAAAACTATTACTCTCAGGATATTTTCGCTACTGCTATAAAAGAAAAATCAAATCTTATTATTGGAAATAATGCATTACAAAAATTAAGTAAATTTTAAAGGTAGTTTTTAACTATCTTTTTTTACTGGAATTTTATAGGTTGTGTTCTCTTTGTATTACCTATTTTTATAATTTTAAAAGCAATAGATTCAACTTTTGATCTTAAATAATATACATATGGAGTTAAATCTAAACATCCAACAATATTTGCAGATTTTAAATTTGATGTTAAAATTATTAAGTCACTATGTTTATATTCTTTAGTTTTAAAATTAAAACTATTTTTATATATAAATTCAAGATCATTAGATATTATAATATATAAATCAAATTTCTTGCAAGTTTGTGAAACAAAGTTTATTTCAAAACCATTATATTTATTTTTTTTAAGTTCACTTTTCAAATTTTTCCTAAGTTCTAACAATTCATTTTCTTTCTGGCATACTATTTTTAAATTCATATATTCCCCCTTCCTAATTTATTATTGATATTTTAATTTTTTCTTTCTCTTTCAAATTATTTATTGCCACAACCTTATCTCTTGGAGCATAAAGCATTATTTTGGATGCTTTATTACTACAATGAATACTATTTGCATTATCATCAAACACATCAACAATCTGTACATTTTCTAAAACCATATTAGTTTGAATCTTATTGTCAAATTCCTGAGTAGAATATATATTAATAATTAAATTTTTCCTTAATTTACTATTAGTAACTATATCATCCTTATTCAAATCTAAAGAAATTAGCTCCTTTTCTTTCATATATTCGTACTCTTCCTTACTTATAAACATATCATTTGTAACAACTTGCCATTTAGTTAAATTTTTATTTAATAAAAAATTATCACTAAAATTATTTTTTATCATATTTATATCTTCATTATAACTTTTCTTTAATATTTTAATTTTAATAACATCATTATTAGAGACACTATTTCCTCTTAAAACATCTTTATTTAAAACATACGCATCTATATAATTATTTCTTATTATGATATTTTTATATATAACATATGTAATAATATAACAAAAGAAAAAAACTGATATAAAAGCAATTAAAAGCTTTATTCTTCTCATCTATAAAACAAAAGTCCTCCTTTCATTCATAATAAATTTAAAATGGATATAAAATAGTAAAATATTTAAGAAAAAATTTTCTTAGATTTTAAATTAATAAGTATTAAAGAAAAAATGTTTAAAGATACAAAAAATGAAAAAATAAATATTATTATATCATGTATTTTATCACCTCCCTTAACAAGAATATACCACGCATTTATGCTAAAGTCAAGAGAATTTCATCGCATATTATGACACAAAATTTATAAATTTAAAAATCAACAACTACATATAAAATTTTATCATATTTTGTCGTTTTTTATTGAATAATTTACTACATTTTGATATACTCTAAATACTAGGTGATATTATGAATCAAGACAATAAAAGATCAAAGATATTAATTATAGATGACGATGTAAACATGATGGAAATGCTTTCCATTGTTCTAAAAAAATATAACTGTGATGTATCAATTTACACAGAACCTGTATCTGCAATAGAAGAATTAAAGTCAAATGAATACGATATACTTCTACTTAATTTCTTAATGTCTCCAGTTAATGGAGATAGAATTGTAAAATTAGTTCGTGAATTTAATAAAGAAATATATATCATTTTAATGTCAACTCATTCTGACCTTGCTCCATCTATTGAGTTAATGCAAAAATTAGAAATACAAGCATACTTTGAAAAAAGTTCAAGGTTTGATGAATTAATTATGCTAATACAAGGTGGCTTAAAATACTTAGAACAAGTTGAAAAAATTAAAAACTACAGCTTAAGATTAGAAAATTCATTAATTGATTTTGCAAAAATATTATTAAATACTATTGGTGCTAAAGATCATTATACAGAAGAGCACTCAAAAAGGGTTTCTTTATTTGCGGAAAAATTTGGAAAATATATAGGATTATCGGACAATGATATAATAAAATTAAAAAGAGCTGGACTTTTTCATGATATTGGGAAAATAGGAATTACAGATTCTATTCTTTTAAAAGAAGGAAAACTTACAGATCAAGAATATGAAATTATAAAATCTCATCCTATAATTGGAGCAAATATTTTTGAGTCTTCTTCATTATTTAAAGATATTGCTCAAATTATTTTATCACATCATGAAAGAATTGATGGAACAGGCTATCCAAATAAATTAAGTGGAGATGAAATTCCATTTCTTGCTAAAGTTCTAACATTATGTGACTGTTTTGATGCAATTGTTTCAAAAAGACCATATAAGAATGAAACTACAGTAGAAATTGGAATTGATCAAATAAAAAAAGGTATTAATACACAATTTGATAAAGAACTTGCAAATAAATTTATTAAATTTGTAAAAAGTAACCGTATTACAATCGATGAAATATTAAAAATATAGCATACTTTATATTAGTATGCTATTTTTTATTCAATATACATTGCCAAAGGTTTTACAACTTTTCTTGAATTTTCTAGGCAATTTATAATATAACCAACAACATTTATTTTACAAGACATACTACTTAATAAATTTATATCAGTATGAAGTTTTTCTTTATCATACCATATACATGTATCATCAATTCTAAAAAAGCCATCCTTTTCAAAGCTATTATTTTCTTTTACATTTTCATCTCTTGTTTCATAGATAGTAATAAAACCTGAACCTTCGTATAATCTATTATTGATATCTCTATTTTTCATTTGTTCTACCTTTGTTATTAATTTATGATAAAAGCCAATATTTTTCATATCGCTTATATCAGATATATTTATATATTTTCTTTCTGTTTGAATATTACAAGACACACCTTTATCCATTCCAAATCTTATTTTTTCACTATTAAAACTTCCCTCTTTATTTTTGCTTTTTTCAGTATCCTTAAATATCTCACAATTATTTCCATTCTCGATACAAGGATCAACCGCAAGTTTATTGTTATTAGAATAGCTTTTTATAACAGAATATTCAATTACATCTATATCAAAATCAAGTTCTCCTATTGAACCAAGTATAGTTCTTAAAAAAGGCTTATCTAAATATATATAGTATCTCATATTTTCACCTATTACAGTATATGAGGTCTTAAACGCATATATAATCTTTTATATTATTAAACTTTGCTTCTCCAATTCCCGGTACATTCATTATATCCTCTATCTCCTTAAATTTATTTTTATTTCTATAATTTATTATTTTATTTGCCGTTGCTTCACCTATACCATTTAAACTTGTTAGTTCATCTTTTGTAGCTGTATTAATATTTATTTTTTCCTGTACATTTATATCACTTTCATTAGTATCTTCAATACTCTCCGTATTTAAATTTTCTTCCTTTTTAGGAATAATAATTTTATCTGAATCATTTAATTTTTGAGCTGGATTAATTTTAGATACATCAGCCTCTTCAGTAAGTCCTCCACAAATATTAATTAAATCAGTTATTCTAGAGTCTTTTTTTAAATAATACACTCCTGTATTTTTTACTTCTCCTGAAATATACACACCTATTCTATCATCATTTTTTGAAATATTGGATGAATTTACAGAAAAACTTGCTTTTCTTTCATTGTCTTGAATATATATTGATATACCAGATATTATAAATATACATATAAATACAATTTGGATTTTATATTTCAGTATAAATTTTATTATTTTTGACATGCAATCGCCTCCTTTTTATTTATTTTTTTTAAATTATAATATATAATATTAATTAGTTTGAGGTGTAAAATGAATATTAAAAAATTTAGAAAAAAGATGATCCTTATATTTTCTTTAATATTTATATATTTTTATACTTGCAATATAGCATATGCAGATACTATTCCAGAAAATAATCCAAGATTATACTGTAATAACAATATCTTAATGGATGCAGAATCAGGAAATATATTATATGAAAAAAATGGGTACGCTAAAATTTATCCTGCAAGTACTACAAAAGTATTAACCGCTATATTAGTTTTAGAAAATTTACCATTAGATGAAAAAATTGTTGCATCTAAAAATGCTATAAATTCTGTTCCACTTGAAAGTTCAGTAATGGGAATAAAGAAAGAAGAAATTTTTTCCGTCGAAAATCTATTATATGGTTTACTTTTATCATCTGGAAATGACGCAGCAATTGTTCTTGCTGAATCAGTAAGCGGTAATGTTAATGACTTTGTAACTTTGATGAATACAAAAGCAAAAGAAATTGGTTGTCTTAATACGCATTTTTCAAATCCACACGGATTTTATGATGATAATCACTATTCCACTCCACACGACATGGCTTTAATATTAAAGTATGCTATGAAATTTGATGAATTTAAAAAAATAGTTGAATCTAAATCATTCGAATTACCTAGTACAAACAAAACTCCAAATACAAGAACAATAAAAAATACAAATAAATTAATTGATGAAAATTCTAATACATTCTATAAATATGCTTTAGGTGGTAAAACTGGATACACTATAGAATCAAGAGGAACGTATATTGGTTATTCAAAAAATGGTGATAAAATTTTAATAGTTGGTAATTTTGATGGTTCACAAAATATAAATGGGAAAAATGCAAGATTTCTTGATGCAATTAGTTTATGTGATTATGGATTTTTTAATTTTGATAAAGAGAAAATAGTTACAAAAGATACTTTTAATTTTTCATTTATAGATAAAAATACTAATACAAAGTCATCTATTTCTCTTAAAGATGATATTTATTCACTGACAAGGAAAAACAACTATATTACTATTACGCCGACACTAAATTTATCAGATACAAATAATATTAAAATCAATTTAAAAATAAAAGGAAATAATTTAGATATAAATAACACTTATGACTCAATTTGTTCTTCTTCAAATTATTTTTCTTTAAAAAATATTTTAAGCGAAAACTTCTCATACATAATACTTAGTATTTTAATAATTATATTATACATATTAATTAAAAAACTAAGAATAAATAATAAAAAAATAAAGAATAAATATAACAATAGAACAAAAGTTAAATAAATAAATATATATATATATATTATTCAGTCTGCCATTAATAGTCTAGCAGACTGAATATATTTTTAGTTAGCAGTATTACTCTGTGTTGTCGTTTCTTCAGAAGAATTATCAACTAATTTATTTTTTACTAATTCTTTAGTTTTTTCTTTATCCATAACAAAATATGAAATATTATTTATATATTTTGCTTCACCAGGTGCAGTACATGATGAAATGTTAGAAGTATCTATCTTCATAACATCTGTTGAATACTTAAGAGCTTCTCTAGCTGTAATATTTGTATCAGTATTGTCTAAAGCAACGTTTATTAAGTCTGGAATTTTAGTCAAATTTTTTGCAGATAATACGGTAGATATAAAATTCTTGATAAACTGCTGCTGTACTTCTGTTCTTTGTAAATCTCCTCTAGCATATCCTGAACCATCATTTCCCTTTCTATATCTTACAAATTGTTCTGCTTGTTTTCCATTTAATACCTGTGTTCCTTTTTTTAAGTCAATATGTAAATTCTGAGTTGGATCGTCATATTTCATTCTAACCGGAACATCTACTTCAACGCCACCAACTTTATCAACAATGTCAATCAACATTTTTGAATCAAATATTAAATAATAATCTATATCTACCCCTATTAATTCTTCAATTTGCTCAACAAATGCTTGTGTATTTTTTCCTCTATATAAAGAATTTAATTTGTGCCCTACACAATACTCATTAGTAATATATGTATCCCTTGGAATTGACATCATTGCTACCTTACCTGTTTCAACGTTATAATTTACATACATCATTGTATCTGTTAAATTTTGATTAGTTCCTACAATTAAAGCATTTATTTCACTTTTCTTTTTTGTTGATACTTTACTATCATTACTTCCGGCTTGAGTAGCAAGTGAATCTTCACCTATAACCCTATTTACTGCATATATACTAGTCCAAAGGACTACACCAATAGCAAAAATAACAATAAAAAACGTAGTTAATTTTTGATATATATTCTTCTTTTTCTTTTTATTTTTATTACCCATATCTAAATATTAAACTCCTTCTGCATTGTCAATGTTATCTGAATTTGTACCATCACTTGGAAATTTTGTTTTTATTATATTCTGAGCTTCAGATTTGTTTAATATATAAAACGACATCCAATTTGATGATTTATCTCCCACATCCTTTAAATCACCTGGAGCAGTGCATGAATACATTCCTGATATATCAATTTTTGAGGCATCTGTAATGTATTTTGTTGCCTCCCTAGCAGTTATATTAGTTTCTGTATTCTTTAACCCTATATTAATTAAATCAGGTATTTTTGAAATATTCTTAGCAGATAAAACTTGTGAGATAAATGATTTTATAAAATCTTGTTGTACTTCTGTCCTTTGAACATCTCCCATAGGATAGCCAACTGTCATATCATTGTTATGTCTAAATCTAACAAAACCCTCAGCTTGTTTGCCATTTAAAACCTGTTTACCAGGCTGCAAATCAATATGCAAATCTTGACTTCCATCGTCATACTTCATTCTAATTGGGACATCAACTTCCACTCCACCTATAGCATCAACCATTTCCTTTAACATAGAAGCATCAAACACTAAGTAATAATCGATGTTTACATCTAACATGTTTTCAACCTGGTTTACAAGCGACATTATTCCTTTACTTTGATACATATAATTGATTTTATATACAGAGCTTAATGTTGGATTAGATACAATGGATGTATCCCTAGGAATTGACATCATTCCAATTTTTCCAGTTTCAACATTGTATTTTAAATATATAATTGTATCTGTCAATTCTTCATTTTTTCCACATATAAGTGCGTTTATAACTTTTTTCTTTGATGATGAACTAACGGTAATAATATTTCCGTTTTCATCTAACTTTTCATCTTCTCCAATAATTGCGTAATTTACAGCATATATTATTCCCCATAACGCCATGCATATTATACTAACAATTACGAGTATAATTGTTATAATTTGTATATAATTTTTTTTAGTTTTTACTTTCTTTGACATAAATACCTCTTTACACCTTTATATTTCTATTAATAATCTTTAACAACACATTATTATTATACATCATTTTTGTAATATTAGTTTGTTCTATTTTATTTTTAATTTGCATTTTACTTGATGGTAATTCTGATAAAAGAGCAACAGCAGCTAAAATAATGTATATTATAACAATCGTCTTTAGTGTACCTAAAGCCAATCCTCCAATTTTATTTATACTTTTTAAAATTGGCAAATCAAATACCAAATTTAAAACTGATTTTAAAATAAATATTATAACAAATGATATTATAAATGTTATAATAAAGCTTATACCTCTTAATATAAACATCGTAATATTATTAGCTTGATATTCTTTTTGTTCATCAGATATTATTCCATTTATAATCTTGCTATACATTGTATTATCTTCAGTTCCATTTTTTCTGCTTTCAACTGTATCATTTATACATTGATATACATTATCATAAATATTTCTTCCAATATTACTATTTTTAAGTGCATTTGCAACAGGATTTTGTAATATTAGTGATAATATAATTGCAATTATTATTGCCACGAAACTTACTAAAACGCTTATTAATCCTTTTTTATATCCTAAATAAGCTCCTAGTGAAACAATCAAAATCAAAACTACATCTATAACCATAATTAACCTCGTTTTACATATTTACACAATATATTTTATTTGAATATATTAAAGCTATTGATTTTCCGTTATTAAAAGTTATAACGTTTTTAGGTGGTAATTCAAATTTAATATTTTTAATTTCCACTCCCCATTTGTTTATAACCTGTAGGCCATCTTGATAAATTAAATAATTAAGTACATTGGTATTTTTAAACATTTTAGGCGAATCTGTTATTTGGCTTGTACTTATGTTAGTATTATCTAATCTATTTGAAATTAAAGAATAGCCACTATCTTTATCATTTTTTAACTCTTTTGATATTATAGAATAATAATTATTTGATATACTTACATACATTATTTGTGATGTATCAAACTTGTATATATCTTCCCTATCTTTTGTATCAATGTTACATTTTACTATTTTATCATCCAGTAACATTATAATATTTCGGTTTTGAATAGTCAAGTCATATAAAAAATTATTATCTAGTGTTGCAATTGTATCAATTTTTTCTCCATTTGAACTATCTATAAGTGAAATAGATATTCCTGCCTTAAAAGTCTCCGTATTTGTTTGAGCTACAATAAGTTGTCTTGCATTATTTAGCATATTAACACTTACAATAGGATTTGATGACAAATATGCATTATACAAATTCTTTCCCTTTTTAGAATATACTCCTAAAACTTTTTTATAACCACTAGTTGAATATTCAACAACGTAATTTCCACTTTCGTCAATAAATATTTCATCAATTTCTCCATCAATCTTAGTATTTAGTATTTCTTTCTTATCTTCAAACAAATAAATTTTTCCATTGGAATTATTTGACACGGCCATAAATTTCCCTTGTATATATATGTTAGGGGTAAATTTTGTACTAAGCTCGTATTCCCAAGTTTTCTTTCCTCTTGAATTATATGTTGTAATTTTTTGATTATTGTATATTAATAAATCTGAACAATATGATTCATATATATCTGAATCAGTTGAAACTATATCAATTTTATTCTTATCATCTATACCACTACCTCTATTGATACTTATACCAAATAAAGGGCCATAGTATAAAAATACAAATAACAATATAAAAACAATTACACATATTAAACATATCAAAAGTGGATTGGTTCTTTTATCTTCTCTTGTATTTGTTTTATCTATATCTCTTTTTATTCTCTTACTTCTTTCAATCTCTTTTTGTGTTTTATGTTTATTTGCTATCTCAATCCCCTTAGATAAATCCTCATTATTAATTTCAGAATTATTTATTCTTCCTTTTCTCATAATTTTTCTCCCATTTTTTTGGATTATAATATACTTTATCCTTTAACTCATCTGGTAAATATTGTTGTTTAACATATCCATTTTCAAAATCATGAGGATATTTATATCCTACACCATATCCAAAGTTTTCCATTCCACTAATTTCAGCATTTCTGATGTGCATTGGAATTTTTCCAACATCCATGTTTTTGACATCTTCTATAGCTTGGTTTATTCCTAAATAACTTGCATTGGATTTTGGACTCATAGCAACTTCTACAGCTGCTTGTGCAAGTATAATCCTTGCTTCTGGCATACCTATTTGATGAACAGCTTGCATTGCCGCTACAGCCACAATTAAAGCTTCATTATTTGCTGCTCCTACATCCTCTGATGCTTGAATAACAATCCTCCTTGCTATAAACATAGGATCTTCGCCTCCTTCAAGCATTCTTGCTAAATAATGTAGTGTTGCATCCGGATCAGAACCTCTCATAGATTTTATAAAAGCACTAATTGTATCATAATGAGAGTCATCTGACTTATCATATATAACCTTCTTTTGCATAATACAGTTTTTTATAACATTCATGTCTATAACTATCTTTCCATCTTCATTCATATTAGTTGTTATTACTGCAAGTTCTAAACTGTTTAGTGCACCTCTTACATCTCCATTAGAAATATATCCTAAATATTCTAAAACTTCATTTTTTATATCAAGGTTATATCCTCCAAGTCCATTTTCTTTATCAACTATAGCCGCTTTTAAAATTTTAACAATATCGTCCTTTGAAAGTTCTTTAAATTTAAATACAGTTGATCTTGAAAGAAGAGCTTTATTTACACTAAAATATGGATTTTCAGTCGTGGCACCAATTAAAATTACAGTACCCTTTTCAACATAAGGCAAAAGTGCATCCTGCTGTAACTTGTTAAACCTATGAATTTCGTCTACAAAAAGTATTACTCTACCAGTTGGATTTAAAAATATATTCTGAGTTTCTTCTACAATTTTTTTTATATCTGCAACACCTGCAGATGTTGCATTGATACTTTCAAATTTATTTTTAGTTGTATGCGCAATTATTCTTGCAAGGGAAGTTTTGCCACATCCTGGTGGTCCCCAAAATATTGCAGATGTTAATCTATCTGACTTTATAAGTCTATATAATAATTTATCTTTTCCTACAATTTCATCTTGACCATAGAAATCGTCAAGTGAAGTAGGCTTCATTCTATATGCTAATGGTTCCATATAATCCCTCTTTTTTGTATAATTTTACTTATTTATTATATAATAAAACCTAACTATTAGCAATAGCTAATAATTAGGTTTTTACATAGTTTATTTCAAAAGATTAAAATAACAGGAGTAAAAAATTATAATATATAAGAAACATATATTTTTAATACATTGAAACTTCAACAACTTTAAATGTAGCACTTTTCATTTCTTCAACTTTATCTGAAGATACATATGTAAATATTTTAAATTCTTGTGTTTGTCCAGACGTTAAATCATTTGCATAAACATAACCATCATCAATTCTTGCTCCTGTACTATCTACAGCTTCTATATGAATGCTAAATGATTTTTTATCAGATGTTTTATTTTTTACTTTAACCTTTAACTCTGTACTTGTTATTCCATATTTGCCAACACTAACTTCAAAATTTCCTAAATTTACATCTACATCATTTTTTAGAATTTCTTCTGTACTATTTCCAACTGCTTTATCTAATTCTTTACTTGTTTTATCAAGTGAATTAGATAAACTATTTTGCATTGACACAGTAATAATTACTGTGAAAACTGCAAGAATTATTGCTGCTGCAGCTTTTCCACTTCCGGCCTTTTTTACTAATGATATAATTCCAAATATGAACGCTATAATTGCCATTATAAACGATAAATTATTTATAAATGGAATAAATGAAGTACAAATACCTACTATTCCTAAAACCATACCAGCAGTAGCAAGTCCACTTTTCTTTTTTTCTTCCATAAAAATTCCTCCAATCAAAACTAATATCAGAATAAAAAGTATAAATAATAATATTTATATATTTGGTATATATAATAAATGTAGTTTTTTTCTTGTTATCTAAGTACCCCTTCTAAAACTAACAAAGCAATAATTACCGTAAAAGTAGCAAGTATTACTCCAGATGCTGCTTTTCCACTTCCAGATCTTTTCAATAATGATATCATTCCAAATATAAAAGCAATAATTGCCATTATAATTGATAATATGTCCACAAAAGGAATAAATGACGTTCCAATACCAACTATACCCAAAACCATACTAGCAGTTTCAAGGCCACTTTTCTTTTTATCTTCCATATGATTCCCCCAATCAAAATTAATTTTTAAATAAAAACTACAAATACTATTTATATATTCACATTATACAATATATGTAATTTTTTGTCAACGATACGTCGTTAAAAAATAGCAAATAATATTGTTATAATGTATTTATGAGGTGTAAACTATGAATATCTCTGAAGCAATAGCTAAAAGAATAAAAAATATTTGTAAAGAACGAAATATAAGCATCAATAAATTAGCAAATCTAAGCTGTCTTACGCAATCAACATTACAGTCCATAATTGATGGAAGTAGTAATAATCCAAAACTACTTACTATTTTTAGAATTTGTTATGGTTTAAATATGACAATATCAGAATTTTTTAATGACAAAATATTTGAAAATTTAGACTTAGATATATAATTAAATTTAAAATTTAATATATTTTTACACGTGGAAAGCCCCTTAGCAAAATGCTAAGAGGCTTTCTACTATTACAAATCTAAAAATTTTTTATTATTTCCTCTTTAGTAATACCATATATTTTGTATAAATTCTCAATATCGCCAGATTTACCAAATTTATCTTTTACTCCAAGCTTTATTAATTTTTTTGGATATTCTTCAGTTAAAACATTAGAAATAATACTACCAATTCCGCCAACTATACTATGATCTTCAATTGAAATTAATTTATCAGTTTCTTTTGCACATTTAATTATGGTTTCTTTGTCAATTGGTTTTATACTGTATAAATCAACAACACGTACATTTATACCTCTTTTTTCTAATTCTTTTTTTGCCTCAAGAGCTATCCATACTGTATTTCCAACAGCAAAAATTGTACCATCATTTCCATTGCCAAATGTGTTTGATCCTCCAAGTTTAAATATATCAAGATCACTATATACATCTACAGCTTTATTTCTTCCAAGCCTTATATATTTAGGTCCTTTTTCTTGCATACATATATCAAGTATCTTTTGTGTTGCAACATCATCTGCCGGGCAAAACACTTTCATATTTGGAATTACATTCATAAGTGCAATATCCTCGATACATTGATGAGTAGCACCATCTTCTCCTACTGCAAGTCCAGAATGTGTAGCACATAAATTGATATCTATATTTGAATATGCAGCTGTATTTCTAATTTGTTCATAAGCACGTCCTGCAAGAAACATTGCAAAACTAGACGCAAACACTTTTTTTCCTGTAAGTGCCATTCCACAAGCTGTTCCTACCATATCTTGTTCTGAAATTCCCATATCAAAATGTCTATCAGGAAATTCCTTTTTAAAAAGTTTAGTACAAGTAGCATTTGCAAGATCAGCATCAAACACCACAACATCTTTATTTTCAAAACCTTTTTTTACAAGATATTCTCCATATGATTCTCTTGTTGATTTCATATATTTCCCTCTTTTCTTTTACTTTAATTCAGCTTTAGACAAATTATATTCTTCATCTGTAAGCTTTTTACCATGCCATTCGGCTTTATTTTCCATAAAAGATATTCCCTTACCTTTTATTGTATTTGCTATTATTACATTTGGCTTATTTGACTTTTTAGCATTTGATACAGATGTTAAAATTTCATCAAAATTATGCCCATTAATTCTTTGAACATAAAATCCAAAAGAATTAAATTTTTCTTCTAAGTTATCCACATTTTTAACATCTTTTATAGTGCCATCTATTTGTAATCCATTATTATCTACAAATAAAATTAAATTATTAAGGTTATATTTACTTGAACTCATACAAGCTTCCCATATCTGTCCTTCTTCTATTTCTCCATCTCCGACCAAGCAATACACATTTCCCTCTTTACCTGATACTTTTTTAGAAATAGCCATACCATTTGCGATTGAAAGTCCCTGTCCTAAAGATCCACTTGAAACATCTACTCCATTTATTTTTATACAAGGATGTCCCTCAAGATAACTATCAAACTTTCTAAATGTTTTTAAATCTTCATGTGGTATATATCCCTTACTTGAAAGCACAGCATAATAGCAAGATGATGCATGACCCTTTGATAAAATAAATTTATCAATTCTACTTCCTTCATTATCTAAATTTAAGTTCATTAATTTATGATATAAAGCTACTAAGATTTCAACACAAGATAGACTACCTCCTGGATGTCCTGAACCTGCACTATATATCATATCCACTATATCATTTCTAATATCTTTTGATATTTTTTCTAAATCTTCCATATATCCCCCTTAATTTATATCTTTAAATCCTGTTCCAATCGCTTCATTTACTGTTGTTATATACATCAATGCTTTACTATCATTTTCTCTAATTAATTCCTTTAATTTTGCTATCTGTGGAGTAGTTATTATACAAGTAATTGTAGTTATCTGTTTTTTACTATGAGCTCCTACACTATTTGTTACAGTTGCTCCTCTTTTTAAATCATTTAATATTGCTGGAATTACCTTATCACTTTTATTTGTAATAATTGTTACAACTTTTGTATAATATATTCCTTCAAAAACTACATTTACTACCTTTGTTGAAATTGCCATAGCAATTATCGAATAAAGTCCAACGTTTATATCCTTAAACACAATAATAATAGCTGATATAATAAAAAACTCAATTATTAATAGAACTTTACTTACACTTTGTGCTTTAGTAAGTTTATATATAAGTTGGGCTAAAAGATCTGAGCCACCAGAACTTGCTCCTGCCTTAAATACTAATGCAAGTCCTAAACCTACTATAATTCCACCAAACACACAAGAAGTAAACATATCTAATCCTCCGAATTTTATAAACACCCCATCTTTAAATATTTCAAAAAATAGTGCAAGTATAATTGTTGTAAATATTGTTTTTAAATTAAACTTTATTCCAAGTTTTATTATTGAAAAAATAAAAAGAGGAATATTTATAAAAATTATTGTAAGACCCATCGGAACATTAAAAATGTAATAAAATATTGTAGCTACACCACTTGCTCCACCTGTTGTCATTTTGTATGGTAATAAAAACCAGTTCGTTCCAATTGATATAAGGAAAGAGCCTAAAATCATATATATTAAGTCTATAACAACATGCATTATAAAAAGTTGATCTTTTTCCATATTATTAAATTTCATAATAACCACCTTTTAATGATTATTATTTGTATTTAAAAATAAATTATATCTCTTTTCTTAATATATCAAGAAATTTTTCACTTCTAGAATACTTTTTTGGAGTAAATTCTTTTAACTTTTTAACGTAATCATCAAAATTTTCTCCATCTTTATACATAAGTAAATATCCTTCTTTTTCAAGTTCACCTGCAACTTCTAGTTGATGATCATTTATATGTTCGTTATATTTTCCAAGTCTTGGAACAACAAGTACCCTTTTATTATTTTCTAATGCATTAAAAATTGTTCCAACTCCACCATGACATATGACAAAATCAGCTTTTTTAATATATTCATTAAATTTACTAGTATCAATTGATTTTATCATTTTTATTTTTTTACTACTAAACTTAGTATTTCCAGTTTGTGCAACTATTTCATCATCTTTTAAAACTTCAGAATTTTCTACCATATTAAAAATTCTTAAAAATTGTTGCTTTTGGGTACCAACTGAAACGAAAACCATTACATTAACCTCCCTAAATATTCAGCCTTTTTATATTTTTTTGCTAAATCTTCCCATTGAACATAAAATTTGTTTGCAAAAGGATAAACCATTTTACCAGTTACAGATAAACTATTTACTTTAGCAAGAGATTCAATATATATAACTTTTTTACCAAATAATTTTGCAAAAAAGCTCATTATACCACCAACTTGTGCCCCGGTTGTTAAAACGGTTTTAGGTTTAAATTTAATAAGTATGCTTATACTCTTAAACATATTGTATATAACGGCCCCTATATACTTTATTTTATTTTTATTTGGTCCATATTTAAAAAATTCCATGTTATAATTATCAGATAAATTTTCTGTTATTTCAGTTTTTTCTGTTACTAATAAATAATCATATTCGTTAAACAATTTCTTTAACTTTAGCATTTCACTTAAATGTCCACCAGAACTACATACAAAAATTACTTTTTTCACTTATTTTCTCCCTTTATTTTTATATCTATACCATACTTTTCTTTTAAATATTTTTTATTTACCTTTTCAGGTCCAACAATTATAGAGGCATAGTTATTATTAGTATATATATTGATTTTCTTTTTTATATTTTCTTCATATTTTATATTATTTTTAGATATATATTTTTCTATGCCATCTAATACTATTTTTGACAATACATATTCAGCAAAATTATCACAAACAGGTCCTACTATTTGTGAATTTGATGATGTTATTTCATCTGTTGTTTGAAGTCCTATTCTAATTATCTTAACATCTGTTTTTTTACACTCTTTTAAAATATAATATACTCTTTCAATAGCATCATCTACACTAAGTGGTGTATACTCTTTATTCTCATACATTTCATATAATTTGCTATCCTTTAATACATATACTGGATAAATTCTTAAGCATTTTGGATTAAGTTTTAATACCTTTTTTATGCTATACACTTCCGTATCTAAATTACTTCCTGGAAGTCCAACCATAATTTGAATACCTAAATCTATTCCATATAAATGTATTAATCTTGCAGCACGTATGACATCATTCTTAGTATGCCCTCTTTTAGATATTTCTAATACCTTATCACTCATTGACTGTACTCCAAGTTCAATAGTTTTTACATTATATTTTTTTAAAAGTGATAATATTTTAAGTGATATATAATCAGGTCTTGTTGAAAGCCTAATACTATCTACTTTTCCTTCTTCAATATAATTATTTGCAATTTTTAAATAATTTTCCTGTAACTTTGTAGGAATCCCTGTAAAAGATCCTCCAAAAAAAGCAATCTCAATTTTTTTGTTATTTTTATTATTTTTAAAATAATCCAAATGCTCATTAATAATGTTATCCACATCATCAACAGTTACACTTGTATCTATTCCTGTTATTTTCCTTTGGTTGCAAAAAACGCACTCATTATTGCAACCTAAATGAGGAATAAAAATTGGAATTGTGTATTGATTATCCTTATTTGTTATATTATTTAAAATTTTATTTATATCAAGTTTTAAATTATATTCTTTTAATGGCATATGCTGCTGCTGCCTGCTCTGCACTTTTTTTATTTTTTCCAACGCCCTCACCTATCTTTTTGCCATTAAACACAACTTCTACATAAAAAGTTTTGTTATGTTCTGGTCCTTCTTCCTTCAGAAGTTTGTATTCAATTTTTACACTGCCATTTTTTTGTAAAATTTCTTGTAACTTAGTTTTGTAATCTGTGTTAAAGTCTTTTCCTTCTAATACTTCTTTTATTTGAATACTTAATTTTGTAAGTACAAACTCTTTAGCCTTATCATATCCTCCATCTATATATATACTTCCAAGAATTGCCTCAAAACAATCAGCAATTATTGCATCCTTTTTTGCAACTAAACTTTGTGTTTCACATTTGCCTAAATATATATAATCTTGCAGTCCAATTTCTTTTAACGCTAAACTCAAAGATGTTTCACAAACTATAGCAGCCCTTTTTTTTGTCATTTCACCTTCAGAATAAACCTTTTTATCATTATATAACATATCTGATATTATATGTTCTAAAATTGCATCTCCCAAATATTCGATTCTCTCGTTATAATCATTATTACTTGTAATTCCTTTTTCATAAGCATATGATTTATGTGTAAGCGCTAGTTTTAAAAGAGAAATATCGTTATATGTATAACCAATTAATTCTTCAACTTTTTTTAGTTTTTGTTCATCTGTCAATTTAAACACTTCCTTATATTTTTTCTAAATATATTATACATAAACCTCTTTCTTTTTTCAAGTAAAATACTACTTTTTCTTTACATTTTATGTAAAGTGTGATATAATATACCTGTATTTTATAATACATATTTTTTAAACTTAGAAAATAATAACTTTCTATTAACTAATTAGAAGGTTTTTATATACATACAAATTATTTAAAAGGAGAGATTACTGATATGAAAGTAATTATATTGGCAGGATTAATTGGATTCTTTATTGGATTCTTTATTGGGGCTTTGTCTTTAGGTATTACTCTTATTGGACAAAACAATGGTAAAAAAAGTAAGGAGAGACTTAAAGTTTCTCTACTAAAGGATAACAAGTTTAAACTTGAAATATCTGAAAAGAAATCCAAAGGTGTCTTTTTTATTTTTAAAGCAGATGAACTGGCACGTTTCTTGAATAAGAAATATAAACCAAACACGTTTATCATCTTTGGAAATGAAGCATTAAGTGTAAGAGATCTGGTAAAAGATCTTTTAGCTAATAATGCAAATAATAATAACAATGCTTAAGAAAAGCCCCCCAAAACAAATTTAGTTTCGGGGGGCTTTTTTATACCCTACTCTATTTATACATTTTCTTTTATATAATCAACTACATCTCCAACAGTAGAAATTTTCTCTGCTTCTACTTCTGGAATTTCCATATCAAACTCTTCTTCAAATGCCATTATAAGTTCAACAACATCTAAAGAGTCCGCTCCTAAATCATCTATAAAAGTAGTTTCAGATGTAATTGTATCTAAATCATCAATTCCTAATTGTTCAGCTATAACATCTTTCACTCTACTGAAGATTTCATTTTCGTCCATATAAATTACCTCCTCAATAAATTTTACATCTCTATTATCTAATATTTACGTAATATTGTCAATAGTATTACATATATTTTTTTATTTTTTATATATTTTAATTTTTCGACAAAATTTATTATATCTACTTTACTATATGAAAGAAAAGAAAAGTTGTTAAAAAAACAGAGCATAAGCTCTGTTTTTAATTATTCTATTATGTTAGATACTGAACCAGATCCAACTGTTCTTCCACCTTCACGAATAGCGAATTTTAATCCTTTTTCAATTGCTATTGGAGTGATAAGTTTAGCTTTGATTGTTACATTATCACCAGGCATTACCATTTCTTTATCCTTTGGTAATTCGATTACACCTGTAACATCAGTTGTTCTGAAATAGAATTGTGGTCTATATCCTTGGAAGAATGGAGTATGTCTTCCACCTTCTTCTTTTGTTAGGATATATACTTCAGCTTCAAATTCAGTATGTGGATGTATAGAACCAGGTTTAGCGATAACTTGACCTCTTTGGATTTCATCTCTTTGAACACCTCTTAAAAGTAGTCCAGCGTTATCTCCACATTCAGCTTCATCAAGTGATTTTCTGAACATTTCAATACCTGTTACAACTGTCTTTTTAGGAGTATCTACAAGACCAACGATTTCAACTTCTTCACCAAGTTTTAATACACCTTTTTCGATTCTACCTGTAGCAACTGTTCCTCTACCAGTAATTGTAAATACATCCTCAACTGGCATTAGGAATGGTTTATCAGTATCTCTAGTTGGTTCAGGAATGTATTCGTCTATAGCATTTAGAAGTTCTTTAATACAAGCGTATTCTGGAGCCTCTGGATCTTTAGATTCACATTCTAGAACTTTTAGAGCAGAACCTTTTATTATAGGAGTTGTATCTCCTGGGAAATCATATTTAGATAATAGATCTCTTATATCCATTTCAACTAATTCTAATAGTTCTGGATCGTCAACCATATCACATTTGTTCATGAAAACAACTATATATGGAACACCAACTTGTCTTGCAAGTAGTATATGCTCTCTTGTTTGAGGCATAGGACCATCTGCAGCAGAAACAACTAGGATTGCACCATCCATTTGTGCAGCACCTGTGATCATGTTTTTAACATAGTCAGCATGTCCTGGGCAGTCAACGTGTGCATAGTGTCTCTTATCTGTTTCATATTCTACGTGTGATGTAGAAATAGTGATTCCTCTTGCTTTTTCTTCTGGTGCATTATCAATTTGGTTATAATCACTAAATTGAGCTTCACCTTTTAAACTACAATATTTAGTTATTGCAGCTGTAAGAGTAGTTTTACCATGGTCAACGTGACCAATAGTACCAATATTAACGTGTGGTTTAGTTCTTTCAAACTTTGCTTTTGCCATTTTAAAATTCCTCCTTAATTACTACTTTTAATGCATATAGCATTAACTTTGGTAATATTTTACTACATTTTAAATTAATTTGCAATACATTTATTCGTTTTTTATGTTTTTTTTAATTTTTAGACATTAATTGTCTTTTTTTGTTCTTTGTGCAACGATTGTTTCAAGAACAGATTTTGGAACTTCTTCATAATGAGATGGTTCCATAGAGTAAACTCCTCTACCTTGTGTTCTAGATCTTAAATCTGTAGCATATCCAAACATTTCAGATAGTGGAATAAATGAGTGAATAGTTGTAGTTCCTTGAACTGTATCCATTCCTTCCATTCTACCACGTCTAGAGTTAACATCTCCGATAACATCTCCCATGTATTCTTCTGGAACAATGATATCAACTTTCATTATTGGTTCTAATAATACTGCTCCACCTTGACGGCAAGCTTCTTTTAGAGCCATAGATCCAGCAATATGGAAAGCTGCTTCAGATGAGTCAACGTCATGATATGAACCATCAACAAGTGCAACTTTAATATCTACAACAGGATATCCTGCTAAAATACCAGCTTTCATTGCATCTTGAACACCTTCGTCTGTTGGTTTAACATATTCCTTAGGAACAACACCACCAACAATTTTAGATGTAAATTCATAACCTTTTCCTGGTTCATTTGGTTCAACTTCTAACCAAACATCACCATATTGTCCTCTACCACCAGATTGTCTTATAAATTTACCTTGAACCTTAACTGGTTTTCTGATAGTTTCTTTATATGCAACTTGTGGTTTACCAACATTAGCTTCTACTTTAAATTCTCTTTTCATTCTATCAACTATGATATCAAGATGTAATTCACCCATACCAGCAATGATAGTTTGACCAGTTTCTTGATCAGTATATGCTTTAAATGATGGATCTTCTTCTGCTAGTTTTTGTAAAGCTAAATCCATTTTATCTTGGTCAGCTTTAGTTTTTGGCTCAATTGCAACATCTATAACAGGTTCTGGGAACTCAATAGATTCAAGTATAATTGGTGAATTTTCATCACATAAAGTATCACCAGTAGATACGTCTTTTAATCCAACTGCACAAGCTATATCTCCAGCATATACCTTTGTTATATCTTGTCTGTTATTAGCATGCATTTGAATAAGTCTTCCAATTCTTTCTTTTTTACCTTTATTAGCGTTCAATACATAAGAACCGCTCTCTAATGTTCCTGAATAAACTCTAAAGAAAGTTAATTTCCCAACATATGGATCAGTCATTATTTTAAACGCAAGTGCTGCAAATGGTTGATCGTCTGCTGAAATTCTTTCTTCTTCAGTTCCATCTTCTAGTACACCTTTTATATGAGGTATATCAGTTGGAGCTGGCATATAATCTACAATGTTATCAAGTAATTCTTGAACACATTTGTTTTTATATGAACTTCCGCAAGTTACTGGAACTATTGTATTAGCTATTGTTCCTTTTCTAAGACCTTTTTTGATTTCTTCTTCAGTAAGTTCTTCACCCATTAAATATTTTTCCATTAATGCGTCATCTTGTTCTGCAACAGCTTCTACAAGTTTTGTTCTGTATTCTTCAGCTAATTCTTTTAAATCATCTGGAATTGGTTCACGTCTAACATCTTTTCCAAGATCGTCATAGTGAATACAAGCATCCATTTTAACTAAATCAACTAGTCCTTTAAAAGTATCTTCTTTACCAATTGGTATAGCAATTGGTACTGCATTAGCTTGTAATCTTTCTTTTAATTGTTTTACACAGTTAAAGAAATCAGCTCCTGTAATATCCATTTTATTTACATATACCATTCTTGGAACGTTATATTTGTTTGCTTGTCTCCAAACAGTTTCAGATTGTGGTTGAACTCCACCTTTTGCACAAAGTACAGTAACTGAACCATCTAGAACTCTAAGAGATCTTTCAACTTCTATTGTAAAGTCAACGTGTCCTGGTGTATCAATAATGTTAATTCTGTTATTGTTCCAGTAACATGTTGTAGCAGCAGAAGTTATTGTTATACCTCTTTCTTGTTCTTGAGCCATCCAGTCCATTGTAGCTCCACCATCATGAACTTCACCTATTTTATGAGTTTTACCTGTATAAAATAGAATTCTTTCAGTAGTAGTAGTTTTACCAGCATCAATGTGTGCCATGATACCGATATTTCTTGTCCTCTCAAGAGGATATTCTCTACCTGCCATTTATTCTTCCTCCTTTTTATCTTAGGATTACCATCTATAATGAGCAAATGCTTTGTTAGCTTCTGCCATTCTATGTGTATCTTCTTTCTTCTTGAATGCTCCACCTTGACCGTTTATAGCATCCATTATTTCTCCAGCTAGTTTTTCTTCCATGCTATGTTCATTTCTTTTTCTAGCGTATTCAACTAACCATCTTATTGCTAAAGATTGTTTTCTATCAGCTCTAATTTCCATTGGAACTTGGTATGTTGCTCCACCTACACGTCTAGCTTTAACTTCTAGTGCTGGTGTAACGTTATCTAATGCTTGTCTGAAAGCATCCATAGCTTCTCTTCCTGTTTTTTCTTTTACGATATCAAATGCACCGTATACGATTTTTTGAGCTGTAACTTTTTTACCATCCCACATTACTTTATTTATAAGTTTTGTAACAACTTTTGAGTTGTACATTGGATCTGGCATTACTTCTCTTTTAGCTATATGTCCTTTTCTTGCCACTTTTCTTCCCTCCTTTTTAACATTTTGAATCATACTAATTCAAAAAGGTACTCAAAAACTTTAATTTCTGTAAGGGGCTAGAGTTTAATTTATTTTAAACTTAAGCACCTACTCTTATTTTATTTTTTCTTTGCTCTTTTTGCACCATATTTTGATTTTGCTTGTACTCTGTCTGCAACACCTGCAGTATCAAGTACACCTCTTACAATGTGGTAACGTACACCTGGTAGGTCTTTTACTCTTCCACCTCTAATTAAAACAACACTGTGTTCTTGTAGGTTATGACCAATTCCTGGAATATATGCTGTTACTTCCATTGTATTAGAAAGTCTAACTCTGGCTACTTTACGTAAAGCTGAGTTTGGCTTTTTAGGAGTTTGTGTTTTTACAACTGTACAAACACCTCTTTTTTGTGGAGAAGATTGATTAGTAGCAGATTTTGTACGAGAATTATATCCTCTTTGTAATGCTGGTGATTTTGATTTTGTTACTTTATCTTGTCTTCCCTTTCTTACTAATTGGCTAAATGTAGGCACTCTAAGTTCACCTTCCTTCCTTTTTTACTTGCATTACACAAGTAGTTTAATTATACTCTAAAATACGTAAAAAGTCAATAAAAAATAGGAAATTTATAAATTAATGTAACATAACATTTACATTTGGTTCCTTTATAACAATACCACGCTCATTTAATACTTTATATGTGGTGTTCTTTAAAAAAATAAAGGTAAAAGTTATATTTAAAGATGTTTATATACAATACATTTTAATGTATAATCTTATTGGTGGTAATATGAAAAGAAAAGAAGAGCAAAATGTTATAATAGGAAGAAAACTAAAAGAATACAGAGAAAATAGAGGATACACACAAGAAGAAGTTGCAAAAGAAATAGAGGTAAATCCAAAACATTATGGAAGAATAGAAAGAGGAGAGAATTCTTGCACAGTTTCAAACCTTATAACTCTATGTAATTTACTTGGTATCAGTACAGAAGATATTATGGGGGCTCTTACGTACACAAAACCCGATAACGGAATAAGTAACGACTTTCAAAAATTAACCATTGAAGATAAATTATCTGTATCAAATTATATAGAATTTTTAATTTCAAGATATAAAAAGTAAAATTTCTTTTATTATGGAGGAATGTGTATTGTGTTACTAGATGTAAAACAAACTATATCAGAGAAAAAAACGAATTTGAAATATTGTATGAGAATAAGAGTATATACACTGCAACTCTACCTTTTATAAACATAATCGGAAGTCTTAATTTAGAAAATCTTAGAAAAATAAAAGTATATAATAAAAACAGTAATTTAAAATATAAAACAGAGTATAATTATTTTGATAATCAACTAGAAGAATTTATTCCATTTAAATATTTAATAACCAATTCTCAAAAATTTTATCAACTAAGATTCATTAATCAAAATAACAATGAAGATGATGTGTCCATTTTTTTGAAATGAAGGAAGTTTGGAATGGTTATTATGTAATTAAATATAAAGATGTAATTTATAAGTGTTTTTCAATTGAAGATGGATACATTAAACATATATGTATATATAAAGATGAATTTCAAATAGCTGAATTATTAAAGCCTAATGTAGTAATAGACGGGAAGGACGAATATAGAATTTATTTAAGGGATGAATATAATTATTTAAGTGATTCTTTATCATTATTTGCTTTATATTTAGATAGGACCGAATATAATTCAAGTTATTTAAAAAAATTTTAGAAAAAATCAACTTATTGCAAACCAATAAGTTGATTTTCTTGTTATAAATTAACGTCTATATTAGGAATACTTACTGAAAGACTTACCTTTTTATCTCTGTATGAACACTTATATTGATAACTATTTTTATTGTTACCATCTAAGTTGTTATATAGCTTTATTCTTTTAACATCAATATACTGTTGATTTCCTCCATAATTACTATCATATACTTCAAATTTAATATGATTATCATCGTTTATATCTATTAAAATTTTCTGTAAACATACTGTGTAATTATCATTTAAAACAATTAATGGTACTTCGCCTTTATTCATAATATCTACAATATAATTAAATGTTTTATCAGGTTCGCTTTCAAGTGACAATCTTTCATCTCTATTTTTTAAGATGTCAAGCCTATAAATAGCATTTACAAACTCTTTATCTTCATCTTCAAGGGTACTTTTATCTTTTTCATTTTCATTTTCATCATCTGAAAAATCATTATTTAAAATATAATTTTCATATTTTTTGAACCCTGAATTAGAATCTGAATAATCTAAATAGTAATATGAGAATCCATATTCATTCAAATCTTTTTTATAATCTTTAGATATTTCAAGTACTCCATTATTTACAGATGTAGACATGAAATCTTTTGGAACACTTTTCATGAAAGATAAATTTTCTAAGTCATAATCATAAAGTAAAGAATATTTTGTATCCTTATCTACTTCGATTTCATAGCCCGAAGCTTTTTCAGTTTCTCCAGTTTCTCTATTTTTTATAGATATACTACTCATTTTTGAAGGTAGTTTATTTTCAAAGTATAATTTTGAAAATAATGACATTCCATAAGTAGCTCCATAATTATTAGTCGTAGTTGAAAAGTTTTCTATAGGCATTCCATTCTTTTTTGACAAGAATTCATTATTTTTATATATTATATAATCATCATTTGAATCTTTATCAAAATCTACAAATCCATAGTTTATATCTGATGCTATAAGTTCAAACACATCTTCAAGGACTTCTGAACTTGATGCGTAATAATATTTTCCTCCTGTTTGTTTAGATATTTTTTCTAAAACCTCTGTATCAAGCTCATCTCCAAGTCCAATTGTAAACACCTTAACTCCTTTTAATTTAGCATCCGCTATAGCTCTTTCAGTTTTTTTCTCATCATATCCTGATACTCCAGTAGTATCTTTACCATCTGTAAGCAGAATAATATATTTTCTTGTATCATTATTTGTTGTATTAAATTGTTTTAGTCCTCCTTCAAGTGCATTTCCAATATACGTTCCTGTAAACTTTTCTGTTAATGTTTTTATACTATTTATTTTTTCTTTAACTTTTTCTTTATCATTTGTTAATGGACAAAGCTCTTCATACTCATATGTAAATTTGCCAGCTCCAAATTTATAATTACCTTTTAATTTATCAATTATTCTATTTGATAAATCTACTCTTTTAAACTGAGTATCATTTTCTTCACTTCCATCAACCATTTCTTTAGGGTACATTGAACCAGAATTATCTATAACAAACATTAACTCCGTTGAAACATTTTCTTTCATTTTTGAAGAGTCTGCTATAAAATACTTTCCTGAATCAGTTATACTCGCTGTTACTTTACTATTTGCAGTATCAACTTTAGAATTTTGTTTTACAAATTTATTAGAATCTATATCAAGTTTATATATTGATAACGAATTCTCATCTAAACCTTTGCTAGATACTATACTTTTATCATAATTAATTAATAGATTAGCTGTATTTATTGTACCATAAGTTTTTACACTATAGACTTTAGAAACTACAGCATCAACTTCATTTATAGTTTTTAAATCATACATATCAACTGTAGTATTAGTTATATTATCTGTTCCACTAATTTGAACTTCAGCCCCTATTTTTTCCAATTTTAAATCATAGCTTAGATTTCTTTCATCATCTTGAATTCCATCACTTTTACTTTCTTTCTCACTTGGATTTAATCCTAATACCGTCTCAGTTCCATCATTTACAATATCGCCATCTGTATCTGAGCTATTGGCATCTGTATTTGATTTTTCATTTTCATAAGTATCACTTAATCCATCTTCATCACTATCAATATATTTAATATTTTCGTTACTTTGTAATGTAAGATCTCCTAATTTATTAGTTAAAACTGTAACATTTTTAGCTTTTACTTTATTTCCCGCTGTAACTTTAATTGTGTATGTTCCCTCTTCTTTTGGAAGCTCCCAAATAACTTCACTTCCCTTTGTTGTATTTAATGATCCTGCTGACACTTGCCAATTAAGTTCAAATTTGTCTTCAGATTTATTTTTAGCTTGTGCCCCAATTTTTATTTCATTAGACATTGTTGCAATTATTCCTGAATCATCACCCGTGAATGATATTTTTATAGGGTTATATACTGCTGAAAAAATAACAAGTCCAATAATTAAAGCTGCTATACAACCAACAATAATTAAAATTATTTTTTTATAATCATCCCATATTTCTTGTATTATTTCCATAATTTCCTCCTACTTATTTGCAAGTAAAATATATGTGTTTAAAACGTTATAATAGTTAAATCTACTTGCATTTTTATCTACATATTTTTCATATTCATCATCCTGAAATACATAAACCATTTTATCAGGAACAGAATTTACTTTTGAATCTACAGCAAATTCAATCAAGTTATCGTTTTCATTTTCATCTAAAATCTTTTTCAATTTAGAAACAAAATTTTCTCCCGAAGTAATATACTTTCCTTTTTTTATATAATAATTATATTTATCTGAATTTGCATGTGGTAAATTTTCCTCCTTATCAATAGTATTACTGCTCTTTATTTGTTCTGTTGTTATGTTAAAATACGAATGAATAATCTCTTCAGAATTATTTGTTTCGTTTTTCACAGATTTATTCGATGTAATATCAACATGATACCACTCGTCATCTAAATTTACCATATTCCATTCATGTGCTTGATCTTTAATATATCCTGTGATAACTATATTTTTAATTCCCACTTTATCTAATGCTATCATTAATGTTTTAGATAATCCATCACATACAGCTTTATGTGATACTAAACATCCATATATACTATGACATTCGTCAGGCACCTGGTTTATATCTGTATATTTATAATAAGTAGCAATTTTACATATTTGGTCATGCAAATATAATTCTGCATCAAATTTATCCATTGTTTTTGCTTCAGAAATAATTGGATTTAATATACTATTTATTTCTGCTATTTTTTTATTTAATTCAATTTCATCTGAAATGTTATAATTAATTTCAATTTCTATCCTTTTTGAACTGACTAAATCAATAGTTGAGACTGTATATTCGTTATTTACGTAAAAAACCTCAGGATGGTCTAAAAAGAAATTTTCCATTGCTTTTTTTGCATCAGTCATAATATTATTATCATCAATATAATTATATTCTTTTACTTTTGCTTTTTTATTTAAGTTTTTTACAGCTATTGCTACTGCTTTATATATATTTTTTTGATTTTCATTTAATAAATTATAGTAAAAAGTAGAATTTTCAGGTTGGAGTTCATTAATCTTAATTTCACTAACATCCTCTGGTATTTCATAATCCCCTGTTACTTTATCATACACATCTTCAGCACTTATCACTATTTGATTTGCGAAGTTTTTATTTAATAAAATAAAAGCTGTAAACAAAATAAAAATGAGTGTAACTATAATTGTAAATATTTTTTTAATCATATCTTCACCTACATTATATATTTTAATATATAATTAAAACAAATTCAATAATTTATCAAAATATATAACAAAAAGATGGACTTTTGTCCATCTTTTTGTTATTCAACTTCGTCAACCAATTTTTCATCTGGTATAATATATTTTTCAACTTTACTATTTTCTTCGTTCTTTATGCTTTCTAAAGATTCAACTTTAATATCACTGTAATCTACAACACCAGTTCCGGCTGGAATTAGACGACCGATTATAACATTTTCTTTTAATCCTTGTAATTTATCTACTTTTCCCTTAAGAGCTGCATCTGTAAGTACTCTTGCTGTTTCTTGGAATGAAGCAGCAGATAAGAATGAATCAGTTTGAAGTGCAACTTTTGTTATTCCAAGTAGAGTTTTCTTACCTTTTGCAAGTTTCTTTCCTTTTTCACTTGCAAGTTTGTTTTCAAAATTAAAGTCTGTCATATCAACTGTTGATCCTGTTATAAGATTAGTTTCACCTGAATCTTCAACAAATATTTTTCTTAACATTTGACGTCCAACAATCTCAATATGTTTATCATTAATATGAACACCTTGAGTTCTATATACTTTTTGAACTTCTTCAATTAAGTAATTTTCAACAGCTATATCGCCTTTTATACGAATAATATCATGTGGATCAAGAGAACCTTCTGTAATTCTGTCTCCAGCTTTTATTTTTTGTCCATTTGATACTGATATTCTCATTCCAAATGGTATTACATATCTTTCTGTATGTTTATCATCAGATGTAACTATTACTTCTTTATTAGTTGAATTATTTCCTATTGTTACAGTACCATCAATTTCAGTTACCATAGCAACACCTTTTGGTTTTCTTGCTTCGAATAATTCTTCAACACGAGGAAGACCTTGTGTAATATCTGAACCTGCAACACCACCACTATGAATTGTTCTCATTGTAAGCTGTGTACCTGGCTCACCTATTGATTGTGCAGCAATTATACCGACTGCTTCACCAGTACTAATTGGCTCACCTGTTGCAAGGTTTTTACCATAACATTTACTACATACACCTCTAACAGATTCACAAGTAAAGGCAGAACGTATTTTAACTTTTGTAATTCCATGTTTAGTAATATTTGCAACAATATCAGGAGTTACATATGTATTTCTTTCATATAATACATTTCCTTTTTCATCAAGAAGATCTTCTGCAAGATATCTTCCCTCAATTCTTTCTTCAAGTTTCTCTACTGGCTCTCCACTTTCCATAATTGCTTCAACTTCAAATCCATGATGTGTTCCACAATCATCTTCAGCAACAACAACATCCTGGTTAACATCAACAAGTCTTCTTGTCAAGTATCCAGAGTCAGCTGTTCTTAAAGCAGTATCAGCAAGACCTTTTCTAGCGCCATGTGATGCAATAAAGAATTCAAGAACATCCAAACCTTCTTTAAAGTTTGATTTAATAGGTAACTCTATTGTTCTACCCATTGTATCTGCCATAAGTCCACGCATACCACCAAGCTGTCTTATCTGAGTTGGGTTACCTCTGGCACCAGTATTAGCCATCATTTGAAGTGGATTCATTATGTTTGGATTATTCATAATTTCACTTTGAATTTCATCTGTAGCATCAGACCAAATTTTAATAATTTCTTTATATCTTTCATCATTTGATATAAGTCCACGTTTATAATTTTTTAATACCTTTTCAGCCTCTTCTTCAGCTTTAGCAAGAATTTTTGGCTTATTTTCTGGTATTTCTATATCTGATACTGATACTGTTACACCAGCTTTTGTTGAATATTTATATCCATACTTTTTAATATTATCAAGAACTATTGCAGTCTCTGTAATTCCATGCTTCGCAATACATTTATCAACAATTTGTCCAAGTTGTTTTTTCTTAGCTTCGAAATCTATTTCAAGTTTTAGAAGATTTTCTTTTTTAGATCTATCAACAAAACCAATGTCTTGTGGAATAAAGCTATTGAATATTAATCTTCCTACTGTTGCATCTATAATTCCAGTATGAACTTTTCCATCAATTTCCTTTGATACCCTTACTCTTATTGGTGCATGTATTCCAACAACACCTTGATCATAAGCCATAAGTGCCTCATCCATATTTGAAAAGACTTTTCCTTCGCCTTTTTCTCCTTCTAATTTTACTGTAAGATAGAAACTTCCAAGTATCATATCCATTGATGGAACAGTTACTGGTTTACCATCTTGTAATTTTAAAAGATTATTTGAAGCAAGCATTAGCATTTTTGCTTCTGCAACAGCCTCAGGAGAAAGTGGAACATGAACAGCCATTTGGTCACCATCAAAGTCAGCATTAAATGCTGTACATACTAATGGATGAAGTTTTATAGCTCTACCATCAACAAGTACTGGTTCAAAAGCTTGAATACCAAGTCTATGAAGTGTAGGTGCACGGTTTAGCATTACTGGCCTATTTTTTATAACATCTTCAAGTACATCCCAAACCTCAACTGCAGTTCTCTCAACCATTCTCTTTGCATTTTTTATATTAAATGCCATTCCTCTTTTTACTAGTTCCTTCATAACAAAAGGTTTGAATAGCTCTAAAGCCATTTCTCTTGGAAGACCACATTGATAAATTTTAAGTTCAGGTCCAACAACAATAACAGAACGTCCTGAGTAGTCAACCCTTTTTCCAAGTAAGTTTTGTCTAAATCTTCCCTGTTTTCCTTTCAACATATCTGTTAATGATTTAAGTGCTCTTCCACCTGCACCAGTAATTGGTTTACCACGTCTTCCATTGTCAATTAAAGCATCAACTGCTTCTTGTAACATTCTTTTTTCATTTCTAACGATTATATCAGGTGCTTCTAATTCTAGTAATCTTTTTAATCTGTTATTTCTGTTTATAACTCTTCTGTATAAATCATTTAAATCAGATGTAGCAAATCTTCCACCATCTAATTGAACCATAGGACGAAGATCAGGAGGTATTACTGGTAATACTTCTAATATCATCCACTCAGGTTTATTTCCTGATTCTAAAAATGCTTCAACTGTTTCTAATCTTTTTATAATCTTAGCTCTTTTAGCACCAGTAGCTTTTTCAAGCTCTTTCTTTAATTCACCTTGTAGTTTTTTAAGATCAATTTTAGAAAGCAATTCTCTAATTGCTTCTGCACCCATTCCAACTCTAAAAGAACCATAACCATATTTTTCTTCAGCTTCTCTATATTCTCTTTCACTTATTATATCGCATACTTTAAATCCAGTATCTTTTGGATCTAAAACAATATATGAAGCAAAGTATATTACTTTTTCTAAGGCCTTTGGAGAAATATCAAGAAGAAGTCCCATTCTTCCTGGTATTCCTTTGAAGAACCATATATGAGATACAGGGCATGCAAGCTCTATGTGTCCTAATCTTTCACGTCTAACCTTTTTCTTTGTAACTTCAACACCACATCTATCACATATTATACCTTTATATCTTACTTTTTTATATTTTCCACAGTAACATTCCCAATCCTTAGTTGGTCCAAAAATTTTCTCGCAGAATAAGCCATCTCTTTCAGGTTTAAGTGTTCTATAATTTATAGTTTCAGGTTTTTTTACTTCCCCTTTTGACCATTCTCTGATTTTTTCAGGGGATGCAAGAGCTATACTTAATCTATCAAAATTATCCATATCTTGCATGTTACATATTCCTCCTTATACCATTATTCTATTTCTGGTAAATCTTCTTCGTTAAATTCCTCAAGTTCATCAACTTCTTCATCTAAGTTTTCGTCTCCATTTTCCAAGCTCATTCCAGACAAATCCGAATCTGACATTTTATGTCCATCTTCAAGTGGTTCACCAATAAGTTCTGGATCTATACCATCAGGATCGTCTTCCATTGATTCCTTAAGTTCTAACTCTTCCTCTTCTTTATACATTTTCAAATCTAAAGCTAAACTTTGAAGTTCTTTAGTTAAAACTCTGAACGATTCTGGTATTCCAGGTTTTGGAATACTTTCACCCTTAACGATCGCTTCGTATGTTTTTAATCTTCCAACTACATCGTCAGATTTTACAGTTAACATTTCTTGAAGAGTATATGATGCGCCATATGCTTCAAGTGCCCAAACTTCCATTTCACCAAATCTCTGTCCACCAAATTGTGCTTTACCACCTAATGGTTGTTGAGTTACTAGCGAATATGGTCCAATAGAACGAGCATGTATTTTATCATCAACTAAGTGATATAGTTTTAGCATATACATGTATCCAACTGTAATCTTAGCATCAAATGGTTCACCAGTTCTTCCGTCATATACAGTTAATTTACCTGTTGGATCTAGACCTTTATCTTTATATAATTTTTCAATGTCAACTTCTTTTGCACCATCAAATACTGGAGTCGCAACTTTCCATCCATACATTTTAGCAATATATCCTAAATGAGTTTCTAGTAACTGTCCAACATTCATACGAGAAGGTAGTCCTAGAGGGTTAAGAACAATTTGAAGTGGTGTTCCATCTGGTAAATATGGCATATCTTCTCTTGGAAGAATACGTGATATAACACCTTTATTACCATGACGACCAGACATTTTATCACCAACAGATATTTTTCTTTTTTGTGCTATATATATTCTTACAACCTTGTTAACACCAGTAGCAAGCTCATCACAATTATCTCTTGTAAATATTTTTACATCAACAATTGTTCCTTCTTCTCCATGTGGAACTCTAAGAGATGTATCTCTTACTTCTCTTGCTTTTTCACCAAAAATAGCTCGTAAAAGTTTTTCTTCCGCTGTAAGTTCTGTTTCACCTTTTGGAGTAACTTTACCAACCAATATATCTCCAGGTCTTACAACTGCTCCTATACGTATAATACCATTTTCATCTAAGTCTTTAAGAGCATCATCACCTACATTTGGTACTTCTCTTGTAATTTCTTCTGGTCCAAGTTTTGTATCACGTGCTTCACAATCATAATCTTCAATATGAATTGTAGTTAAAACATCATCTTTAACTAAATCTTCAGATATTAAGATGGCATCTTCATAGTTGTATCCTTCCCATGTCATAAATCCAACTAATATATTTTTACCTAATGCAAGCTCACCATTTTGAGTAGATGGTCCATCAGCAATTACATCACCTTTTTTAACAGTCTCACCTTTTACAACTATTGGTTTTTGGTTTATACAAGTACCTTGGTTTGATCTTTTATATTTTATTAAATGGTATTCATCTTTACCTTTTTTAGTTTTAATTATTATCTTATTTGCATCAACATAATCAACAACACCATCATTATGTGCTATTATTACTATACCTGAATCTATTGCAGCTTTATATTCAATTCCTGTTCCTACAATTGGACTTTCAGATCTTATAAGAGGAACAGCCTGACGTTGCATGTTAGAACCCATAAGAGCACGTTTTGCATCATCATTTTCTAGGAAAGGTATCATTGCTGTAGATACTGATACTAATTGTTTTGGAGAAACATCCATTAAATCAACTTTATCTTTATCCATTTCAAGTATTTGATCTTGATATCTAACCTTAACTCTCTTATTCAAGAAATGATTTTCTTCATCTAAAGGTTCATTTGCTTGAGCAACAATGTAATTATCTTCTTCATCTGCAGTAAGATATACAACTTCATCTGTTATAACTCCATTTTCTTTGTCTATGACTCTATATGGAGATTCTATAAATCCATATCTATTTATTTTTGCAAATGTAGAAAGTGAAGAAATAAGTCCAATATTTGGTCCTTCTGGAGATTCTATAGGACATAATCTTCCATAGTGAGTATGATGTACGTCACGAACCTCAAATCCAGCTCTATCCCTTGTAAGTCCTCCAGGTCCAAGAGCTGATATTCTTCTTTTATGTGTAAGTTCTGCAAGTGGATTAATTTGATCCATGAACTGAGATAATTGCGAACTTCCAAAGAATTCTCTAAGTGATCCAACTACCGGTTTTATATTTATTAATGTTTGAGGAGTTGCAGCATCTAAATCCTGTGTTGCCATTCTTTCACGAACAACTCTTTCAAGTCTTGCAAGTCCAATTCTAAATTGGTTTTGAATTAATTCACCAACACATCTAACACGTCTATTTCCAAGATGATCTATATCATCAGTCATACCCATTCCAAATCTAAAATTAACAAAATAATTTATTGAAGCTATAATATCATCTAAAGTTGCATGTTTTACAACTAATTTTTCTCTATTTAATCTAATTTTCTTTCTTAATTCTTTTTCATCAACATCGCCAATTTTTTCAAGCAATTCTTTTAAAGCAGGAAGATAAACTTCCTCTTTAATTACTTGTTTGTCTATATCCATTCCAAGATATTTAGAAATATCTACAGTATTATTTCCTATAACTTTAACTTTTTTGCCTTCTTTTTCAACATAAACAACATTGATACCAGATTGCTTTATATCTTCAGCTATTTCCTTTGTAAATACTTCTCCTTTTTTTATAAGAAGTTCTCCTGTTTCCGTATTTACAACATCTTCAGCTGCTACTTCATTTACAATTCTATTTGCTATACTTAGCTTTTTATTATACTTATATCTTCCTACTCTTTCTAGACTATATCTTCTATCATCATACAATAATCCATAAAGTAGTGATTTTGCTGCATCAACATGTAAAGGTTCCCCTGGTCTAATTTTCTTATATATTTCAAGTAATGCTTCATCCATAGTCTTAGCAGGATCTTTATATATAACTTGATTTATCAAATCGTCTTCAAACAAATCCATAATTTGTTCATCAGACTCAATACCAAGTGCCCTTATAAGTGTAGTAAGTGGAACTTTTCTAGTTCTATCAACTCTTACATATAACATATCTGTAGAGTCTGATTCCATTTCAATCCATGTACCACGATTAGGCATAATAGTTCCTTCGTATAAAAATTTACCTGTTTTATCTCTTGATGATGAAAAATAAACACCAGGTGAACGAACTAATTGAGATATAATAACTCTTTCTGCTCCATTTATAATAAATGTACCTTTTTCTGTCATTAAAGGTAAATCGCCAAAGAAAATTTCTTGTTCTTTTATCTCACCAGTTTCTTTGTTTATCAAACGAACTTGTACTTGTAATCTTGAACAATAACTTGTATTTCTTTCATTTGCTTCCTCAATTGTATACTTTGTTTCATCTTCCAATCTATAATCAACAAATTCTAATAATAGATTTCCTGAAAAATCTGTTATTGGAGATGCATCTGAAAGTACATCTTTAAGTCCTGATTTCAAAAACCACTCATAAGATTGTTTTTGAATATCAATTAAATCAGGCATTTCAATTACCTCTTTAATGTTTGAAAAACTCATTCTAGTTGCTTTTCCATTTTTTACTTCATGAACCATTTTTATACCCCCAAAAAACATATTAAAAAGACGACAAAAAGCCAAATTAGTTTACATAATTTGAAAAACTAATTTGATTCTTATACTATTTTATTAACTTATTTTTTTACATTTTACCACTATTTCAACCACCTTTTGAATTTGAGTTTACATAGTATTTTGCTTTTGAAACAATTTATAATATTATAACATATGTCTTAAAACAAGTCAATAGCTTTTTGCCTTTTTTATAAAGACTTTAAAAATTCAAAAATTGAATATTGAGTATTATATATACACAAATAATAAAATATCAAAAATAATATAATCATAAATACCAAGCATGCAACTATTGTTCTACTCGCAATCAGTTTTGATTCATCAGTATTATCAATTTTCATAAATATAATTCTTAAAATTAAACTTGTAATCAATATAACTCCTAACAAACCAAAACAAATAACAGTAGCTTTTATTAAATTATCCATAGTTACAGTTGTAATACTTAATATTCCATCAATTCTTAAAAACTTAATTATAAAAATTACTAAAGATACAATAAACGAAATAATACTTAAAATTTCTAAAATCAATGTAATCTTTTTAAAATCAATTTTTTTCATATTATAATGCCCCTTCTTTTAACCTATCTGCCTTATCTGCCGCTGCAAGAGCATCTATCATTTCATCTAAATTACCATTTAAAAAGCTCTCTAATTGATAAATTGTAAAATTAATTCTATGATCAGTTACCCTACTTTGAGGATAGTTATATGTCCTTATTTTTTCACTTCTTGCACCGCTTCCAACTTGAAGTCTTCTTTTATTTGTAAGTTCTTTGTTTTGTTTTTCTTGTTCTATTTCATATAATTTTGATCTAAGCATTTTCATTGCAGTTTCTCTATTTTGAAGTTGTGACCTTTCACTTTGGCAAGCAACAACAACACCAGTTGGTATATGTGTTATACGTATTGCTGATGAAGTTTTATTTACATGTTGGCCACCTGCTCCACTTGCTCTATATGTATCTATTCTTAAATCATTTTGATTTATCTCAATTTCTACATCTTCAACTTCTGGTAGTACTGCAACCGTAACTGTAGAAGTATGAATTCTTCCACTTGCCTCTGTTTCAGGAACACGTTGAACTCTATGTACTCCACTCTCAAATTTTAATTTACTATAAGCACCTTTTCCTTTTATCATAAATGAAACTTCTTTAAGTCCACCTATACCTGTTTCATTTATATCAATTACTTCAACTTGCCAGTGTTTTAAATCAGCATACATTGTATACATTCTATATAAGTTATATGCAAATAAAGCAGCTTCTTCACCACCAGCTCCTCCTCTTATTTCAATAATAACATTGCTATCATCATTTTCGTCCTTTGGAATTAACAAAAATTTCAACTCTTCCTCTATATTTTCAAGTTTTTGTTTTGAAGAATAAAATTCTTCTTCAGCAAATTCTTTCATTTCTTTATCGTTCATAAGTTCTTTTGCTTCATCCATATTTTCTTTTACTTTTTTATATTCTCTATACTTTGCAACAACATCTGTTAAATTTGAGTGTTCCTTCATATACTTTTTAAAAAGTGATTGATTAGATATTATATCAGGATCAGATATTTTTGCAGTTAAATCAACGTACTTTTTTTCAATTTCTTCAAGTTTATCAAACATAAATTACATCCTCTCTTCTTTTACTGGTATATTTTAACACATTTTTAGCACTCTTGCAATACATAAATAAATAAAAAGGTCCAAAATATACATTTCGACCTTTTTATTACTTATTTCAAATCTTCATCTTCATTTAAAATTTTTAATTGTGCTTCAAGCATAGAACTTACTCTTATACGATAAATTTGCATTTGTTTTTTCTTATCTTCTAATAGTTCTTCTTTTCTTCTTATTTCATTGTTAAGCTCTTCAATATGCCTTCTTGCATCCGCTTCTGCTTCCTGTTTTATAGTTTCAGCTTCTCTTTTTGCAACTTCTTTCATATTGTCAGCAGTTGATTGAGCATTTTCAATAGTTTTATTAATACCTTCTTCTACTGATTTATAATAAGAAATTGATTCTTGCATAGCATTAAACTTGTCCTTTATTTCTGCATTTTCTTTATATAATGCTTCATAATCTGCAAGTAACTGTTCAAGAAAATCTTCTACATCATCAATATCATAGCCTTTCATTTTAGATTTTTTAAAAACTTTGTTTTCAATATCATTTGGTGTTAACATATATATAACCTCCTTTTTTAATAAAAAGCAGACCAAATTTAGCCTGCTTTAAGTAAAGTCTACTTAAGCCAAGAAAAAGACATTTTCTGCTTGTATTGGCTTTTTTCAACATCATTTTGTATTTCAACATCTTTTGGTGTTAGTAAATAAATAAGATTTGACACTTTTTGGATTGTACCTTCAACCATAAAAGTAGCTCCTCCTAAGAAATCTAATATTCTTATTGCATCTTCTTTTCCAACATTTTCTAGATTAATAATTACAGATTTTCTTAATTTTAAATACTCTCCTATTTCCTCAACATCAGCATAGCATGTTGGTTGAGTTATAACCATTTTAGATGATGATACGGCTGTATTCATAGGTATAACTTTAGTTTGATTATTACTTTTAGAATATGGATTTGAAGATTCAATATCTCTAAAACTTCTTCTTGCTTTTGGAACTTCCCTATTTTCTACCTCATCTTGTTCTTCTTCATCATAGCAATCTACTTCATCATCATATTCGTTATCTTCATCATTTTCTCCTATTCCCATCATACGCATAAACTTATTTACTATTGCAGCACTCATATCATTAACCCCCTACGATAAAATCATATTTACATTATCTAATAAAAATAAAAATAAGTCAATAGTTTTTTCATATTTTTTGCTTTTTATGTAATATTTTTTGTTTTTTAGTTAAAAAATTGCATTGGATTTACAGCACTTCCATAAGAACTACTCTTTCTTACTTCAAAATGCAAGTGAGGTCCTGTTGAATTTCCTGTGCTAGCTGTGTATGCAATTAATTGACCTTTACTTACAGATTGACCTGCTGATACAACTTTTTTATATTGCAAATGTCCATATAAAGTATAATAATCTCCATGGTCTATCATAACATAATTTCCATAACCATCTCTGTATGAGCCATCATAATTACCTGTTAAATAATACTTAGAAACTACAACTTCCCCCGCTGCTGCTGCATATACAGGAGTACCAACTGGAACACCTATATCAATTCCATCATGTCTTGTACCATCAGAGTATTTTGGAAATGTAGCAGTAATTCTATTCTTACCATATCCTTTTAATGGCCAATCAAATTTTCCATTAGAAGCTACAATTGATGATGATCCATCAGATCTTGATTTTGATTCAGATTTCTTTTTTTCTCTGGCAGCTATTTCAGCTGCAATTTGATTATTTAAATCTTCAGCTTCTTTATTTAAAACAGTATTTACAGCTTGTAATTTTTCTTTAGATTTATTTAATTCATTAACTTTAGCTTGTTTTTGTGATTTTGCATCATTAAGCGTTTTAGTTGCCTTTTCAACATCATATTTTAGTTGATCAAGTTGAACCTTTTGAACTTCAATGTCACTTTTTACATTATCAATATATTCCTTTTCCCCATCTATATTATTTACCATTGATTTATCATACTCAACTACACTTTGATATACATTTAATTTAGAGAAGAAATCTGTTATACCTTTAGATTCAAAAAGTATATCTATTACATTTGGCATGCCATTTTCATATATTGATCTAAGTCTTACAGCATACAAATCTTCTGCACTACTGTATCTTTGAGATGAATTTTGTAAATCATTTTCATATTCTCCAATCTTTTTATTTACGGCATCAACCTTATCCTCAAGATTTGATAAGTTATTCGTATATTCAGATATTTTTTTATTTAGTTCATCTACCTGCTTTAAGTACTCCGTTGCTTCACTTTCTGTACTAGATATTTTTTTATTATTGGTTGTTATTTGATTTTGAATATTTTGTTTCTTTTGTTGCGCATCAGATAAAGAGTCAGCACTTATACAATTAATACTTGTCCACATTAATATTGTGGCAGATGAAGCTGCCATAATTTTTTTTATATTTTTACTGTACATTTTCATTACTCTCCCCCCTTTTCTATTATCTATAATCAAAGCTAAGTGATGGATACTGTACTAATGGATCTGTTATCTTTCCATTTATTCTCATTTCAAAATGTAAATGCGGTCCTGTTGAGTTACCGGTACTTCCAACATAAGCAATCGTTTGTCCTTTAGTTACTTTATCTCCTTTTTGAACAGCTAAAGCACTTGCATGTCCATAAAGAGTTATATAATTATTTCCATCTTGCGTACATTTTCCATGATCTATCATAACATAATTTCCATAGCCTCCAGCATTATAACCTGCAACTATTACTGTTCCAGATTCTGCAGCAACTATTGGTTTACCAAATATATTTGCACCAGCAATATCACATCCTGTATGGGCACTTCCATTTGGATTAACTAAATAATAAACAAAACCAAAAGTTGTTGTTATTGTGTTATACCCAGGTGCTGGCCAAGCAAAATTACCTCCTGTAAATTCTGTAGCTGCTCCTGTACCTCCTTGATTATTATTTGAATTTAAAGATGCTCTGTATGCTTTTTCTATTTCATCGTCTATTTTCTTTAATGCATCTTCTCTTTGCTTTGCTAGTTCTTCTGAATTTGATTTTAATTCACTTTGTGAATTTTGTAATCCATTTACAACTTTTTGTTTTTCTTCTAATGTTTTATTTAACAATTCTATCTTTTTATTAACATCACTTTCAAGTTGCGATATGTCCATTTTTTGTCTTTCTACATTTTTTTTAACATAGTTTATATAGTTCTTTTTACCTTTTGCGTTTGTTACAATATCTTTATTATACTCTAAAACATTTTGGTATGTATTCATTTTTGTAATAAAATCAATTACATTCTTTGATGAAGCTAAAAACTCAAAAATGCTTGGGAAACCATTTTCATATACTGTTCTTAACATATCTTCATATGTTTTTTCAACCCTATCATATAATTTTGTAGAATCTGCTAAAGCTTCTTGATTTTCCTCTAAACTTTTATTCAAGTTGTCTTTTTTGTTTTGAAGATCAGCCAGATCAGATGTTGCTTCCATCATTTTTTCATCTAGATCTGCAATCTCATAGTTATACTCCGCTATATCCTTTTGTATTCCAGTTAATTTACTAGCATTTTCTTTTTCCTTTTCTTTAACCTCTTGTAATTCTTTATTATATTTTGATAAAGTACTTTCTGCATTTATATTAGTTAATGTTGTTAAGAAACAGCTAAATAATGAGACAATTAAAACACTTCTTATGATCTTTCTTTTTTGCATTACTCTCTCCTATGCTTTTAGATACTTCTTTATTGATATACTACTTCCAAGTATTCCAATAAATAGTCCTAAAACTATATATATTGCAAGTATCATCCACCATAATGATGTGTATGGTATAAATCCAAAAACACCTAAAGATGATCCTACTTTTGGAATTCTTGCGTATATAACTACATAGGCAATTGATATTAGCATAAATGAAATTAATGCTGATACAATTCCCATTATTGCTCCTTCTATGACAAATGGTTTCTTTATAAATTTATTTGTTGCTCCAATATATCTCATAATAAATATTTCACGTTTATTTGAATATACTGCAAGTTTTATTGTATTTGAAATTATAAATATACTAACTACAAGTAAAACAACACCTATTCCAAGTAAAAATATATTTACTATTTTTGATATTGAAATTACTGCATTTATAGTAGATGAATTATATTTAACTTTATAAATTCCATCAATTTTCTCTATTTGAGATTTAATATTATCTGCTTTTTCTATATCTGCAAATTTAACAACATATGATGCTGGAAATATTTGGACCTTATCCAAACCTTCTAAAAAATATTCCTGATCTTTAAATACATTTTTTGCATCTTCATAAGCTTCGTCCTTACTTATATAACGTATTTCGCCAACGCCATCAATTTTTTTTATTGCATCTTTTATATACTCTATATCAGCATCTGTTGCTGTATCTTCAATAAAAGCTTGTATTCCTTGTTCAACTTTTACTGTTTCAACATTTTTGTTAACATTTGTAAACAGTATCATAAAAATCCCAAGAACTAACATTGTGGCACAAATTATAAGCATAGTTGAAAATGTTTTTGAACCATGTTTTTTTAAGTTTTCATACCCTTCTTTAATTAAATATGTATTTGTTGTCATCTTTAGTATCCTCCCTTCATGTCATCTTTTACGATTCTTCCATGGTCAAGGGCAATTACTCTTTTCCCCATTCTATCTACTATATCCTTTGCATGCGTTACTACAAGTACTGTTGTTCCTCTAGCATTTATCTCGTTTAACGTTTTAAAAATATCTCCTGCAGTAGCTGGGTCCAAATTTCCTGTTGGTTCATCTGCAATTATAATTGGTGGCTTTGTTGCCATAGCACGTGCTAAAGCAACACGTTGTTGTTCACCACCAGATAATTGATTTGGATATGCATTTTCCTTACCTGTTAATCCTACCATTTCAAGTACTGCTTTTTTTTGAGTTTTTATTTCTCTTTCAGATGATTCAATAACTCTTAAAGCAAATTCTATATTTTCAGCTACAGTTCTATCATATAATAATCTAAAATCTTGGAATACAAATCCTATCTTTCTTCTAAGATATGGTACCTCTTTTGGTTTAAGTTCACTAACATTACTTCCGTCAATTATAACTTTTCCTGAAGATACATCTTCCTCTCTTATCATTAGCTTCAAAAATGTTGATTTCCCTGAACCAGATGGCCCAACCAAGAAAACAAATTCTCCTTTATTTATCTTAATATTAATATTATCTAGAGCTTTTACTCCGTGATTATATTCTTTATTAACATTTATAAACTCTATCATATGTTTTTTCCTTTCATATTCAACCCATATAATAATACTATTATACCCTTAAAATCATATCATAAAACATAATTTTTGTCTACATTTTTTTACTATTTTTGCATTTCTTTTAATATTAACCTAATTATATCTTCAACCTTTTCATCAGATATATTTATTCTTTCTATTACACCAGTTATTTCACGTTTTGAATATCCTAAAACTTCCAAAGCAGTTATAGCTTCATTAATATTTTTAGCATTTTTTACCTTTATATTTTCTTTTTCTGTTATATTAGTTAAATCCTCTTTTTGAACTTTGTCTTTTAGTTCAAAGATTATTTTTTGTGCCATCTTTGGGCCAATTCCAGGAATAGATTTTAATACAATAATATTTTCTGTTGCAATTGCTACACACATTTCCTTTGGTGTGATATTAGATATTATGCCAAGAGCCATCTTTGGACCAACCCCACTAACATTTATTAATTTTTTAAAAAAATTCAAATTATTACTTGATTTAAATCCAAAAAGTTTCATATCATCTTCTCGTACATGTAAATATGTATATATTTTTATTTTATTTTTTTCTTCCTTTAAACTTAATATCTCACTTTCAGGCATATATATTTCATAGCCTATGTCATTTACATCTAAAATTATTCTATCTTCAAATATTTCTTCTATATTTCCTTTAAAATGTGAATACATAAAAACACCTCTTTCGTATATATTTTATACAAAAGAGATATTTTTGTCAATTATATTTTATTTCAACATTGCTTGCTAAATCATAAATATTAGAATAATCACCATTTTTTAATTTATTGATTACATCATTATAATTATCATTTGTAAATTCTGTTAATTTTACAATTATTTCATTATTTTTTTTAGTTCTATCAATATAATAATATTTATTATAAAACTTACAATTATTTTGTTCTACAATTGTAACCATCGTAAAAATAAGTCCAAAACACGCAAAAAGATAAATTAAAATATCTATAAACTCCATAATTATCACCTATTTTATTATATTAATTTTATAAAAAAACGTTATAATGCATTTATATTATTTTTAGATAGGTTTAGCATATATTTCTTTACCATTTTGTGTTTTTATAGCAAACCATCCTGTTTTACCATTATATACAGTTTTTCCCCAATACCAATTATTTCCATTATAAAATTCACTTACATCAACTTCAGTATTGTATGGAATAGCCGTAATTTTTGCTGAATTTGTTGAGTAACTATTTCTTAAATTAATTCCTAACTTTGTTATAATTTTATATCTATTAGCATTTGAATTGCCACTTCCTGTTCCAATTCTATAATTAGCGCTATCAATTGTTGTATAAGTATTTGGAACACCCATATATGATGCTGAATTTAAAATTTTAATTAATTTACCATTGTTATTATATTCTCTTATTTCAACATGAGTATGGGGACCAGTAGAAAATCCTGTACTTCCCATTGTACCAACAATAGTAGCATTATTTACTTTTTGTCCTGCAGTAACATTTATACCATTTAAATGTGCAAGAAAAACCTTCTTAAAACCACTTTGTGTTTCATCAAATTTTATTGAAACATATTGTCCAAATCCTTGCTTTTTGTTATTTACATTTTCCCAACCGGCATAACTTACAACACCATGACAAATAGCATATACATTCTTGTTATTCATACCAACCATATCTATCCCCTGATGATATCCACTTTTATAATTATTATCTTTTACACCATATGGATATGTTATTTTAATTTTACCTTCAAAAGGTAATTTTGTAATATAACTCATTTTTCAATATCCTCCATTTCTGCGAAATCATCCATTTTTTCTATTTCACTATCCATGATTTATCAATCCTTTCTAATTATTTTATTTCGTTCTTCATTTTCATTTTTTTGGTACTGTGTTCCAAAGTAAAAAGCAATTATTGTAGTATATATAGTTAAAAATTGTTCTTGTATTTGCCCTTTTAAAGCCATTAAACAAAATACAATTGTTAGAGATATTGTAACAATTGATTTAACGTCAATTAATTTTTTTATTTTATCTAACATTTATCTTTTCTCTCCTCTAATTTAACAATTTTGATTTCTTGTTCTTGATTTTTATCTTTTACAGCTTGTAAATCTTGTTTTATTTGATTAATATCACTGCCCATAGTTTTTATACTGCTTGTAAGAGAAGTAATAGAGCTATTAAGTTTTATAATTGGAGTTATAACTGCTATAAAACTGGCTAAAAAACCTATTACAATTATAATTATATTATCTATTTTTATCCCTCCAAACTGCTTTATATGTTATATAGCACATAAATACATACATAATTCCTTAATATATATTATGAATATAGATTATATAATGTGAAAAAACGAGCCCAACAAGAGAAGTTGGACTCGTAT